>Ga0315268_10000202_pt1 | contig 70422 bp, 60 predicted proteins | sample C1_top_MG_FD_204535 | JGI IMG/M metagenome (GOLD analysis project Ga0315268, IMG submission 204535) | Sediment microbial communities from Yellowstone Lake, YNP, Wyoming, USA - C1_top | ecosystem: Environmental > Aquatic > Freshwater > Lake > Sediment | place: USA: Wyoming | collected 2017-08-01 | reverse complement strand
GAAGTGATCAACCACGTCACCGCAGGCAAGCCCGTGGAAGACATCCTGCGCGGGGCGCACAACTCCATCGCCGAGCGCGTGATCGCGCTGGTACGCCAGGTGGGCGCGCTGCCGGAAATTACCCTCACCGGCGGGGTGACCCGCAATCAAGGCCTGGTGGCCGCGATCGAGGAGAGGCTGGGCTGCCGCGTGAACGTCTCGCCGGATTCGGAATACGCGGGCGCGCTGGGCGCGGCTATCCTCGCCCGGCAGCGCTGGCAGCGCCTGGAAAACTCCACTCCAGCCTCTCGCAACTGATTCTCTTCGCCAGGGACTCAGGGCATTGACCCGGAGCGGCCTCTCGGATTAGATAGGCCGCGCCAATGGCGCTTCCCGCAGATTCCCGCCTCAAAGAAAAGACACTGGTCATCGTCAATCCGGTGGCCGGAGGCGGCCGCGCGCTGCGCGCCGAGCCGCTGGTGGCTGATTATTTTCGCCAGCAAGGCTTGCAGGCTGACTTCACGCACTCGCAGAGCAGCGAGGACGCAGGGCGCCGCGCTGCCGAGGCTGTGGCTTCGGGCTACACGTGCATCGTCGTACTGGGCGGCGACGGCGCTTTCCACCACATCGTCAACGGCGCGCTGCCCGACGCCCGTGGCGCGGCCGAGCCGCTGCTCGGTTTGCTTCCCGCCGGCAACGGCAACGACATCGCCACCGGGCTCGGCATCCCTGAAGATCCCATTGCCGCGGCACGCACGCTTCTGACCGCACCTGTTCGCCGCGTGGACGTGTTGCGCGCGCGTTTTGCCGACGGGCAAACACATCTCTACGTAGGCGCGGGCGGAATGGGCCTCGACGCGGAAGCCGCGCGGCTCGTCCACAGCCGCTTCCGCCGACTTCCGGGCGCGCTTCGCTACGGCGCCGCGGGACTCGTCGTATTGCGGAATTTCCCGCCGCTCGAAATCACCGCGGAGATGGATAGCCAATCGTGGCGCGGCCGCGTCCTGTTCGCCGCGGTTGCCAACGCGCCCGCCTACGGCGCCGGCGTGCGCGTGGCGCCCGATGCGGTGATGGACGACGGCTGGCTGGACGTAGTGCTGGTGGGCGAGATGCCGTGGTTCGAAGTGGTCGACGCGCTGGTCGAAATCCTGCGCCGCGACAGCCGGTTGGAGCGCGAGGCGATTCTGCGTTTTCGCGCGCGGCGCGTCACCCTGCGCGCCGACCGTGCTGCGCTGTTTCACGGCGACGGCGAAGTGCTCGGCGCCTCTCCGGTCGAAGTCGAGGTGCTTCCAGGCGCGCTGCGTATCGTGGCGCCAGTGCCGCGCTGAACAACCAGAAAGATTAAAACGCCGTAGGGGCGCAGTCCGCCTGCGGCGGACGCCCCTACGTATGCAAATCAGATAGAAACTGAAATGTCGGGCAGGGTTAGTCTTTCTTTTTGTCCACTTTCAGGTTGATGACAATTTCGCGGCGGCCATCGAGGGTGGAGATGTTGCGGGTTGCCGAGGTCAGGTCCTTGTATTCGGCGTGAATTTCGTAGTCCACGTTGGGGTCGAGCCCGCTGAAGCGGTAGCGCCCCTCGTCGTTGGAGATATGGGTCTTCACGGTAAGGGTCTTCAGATTTTTCAGGTACACAACGCCGTCGGGCAGCGGCACCTCTTCCTTGTTGACCACGTACCCGTGCACGGTGCGCAATTGCGACTTGCGGTCCTGGGCCACGGCCAGCACGGCCAGGCCAAGCACCACCAGCACTGCCAGACCTCCGATCCAGCGCGTGTTCACTTCTTCTTTCCTTTCGCCGCGGGTTTCATTCGGAAGACCATGTCCTCGCGGCTTCCGGACGCTGCGTCCACTTGGCGCGTCTCCGTTTCGAATCCTTTGGCGCGCACGGTAACTTCGTACTGCGTTCCCGGGGGCACACGCACCGCAAATTCTCCCGCGCGGTCCGAGTACGCTCGCCAGCGGATCTTTTTCTCGCCCGCTCGGCGTACTTCGATCTGGGCGGTCGGCAGTGAGAATCCCTTCGGGTCGAAGACGGTGCCGAACAGCAAAAACCGTTTGGCTTCGACGCCTTTCTCGCGCTGGGTGTCGCTCGCTGCGGCGGCCCGGCCAGCGGAGGCGCCCACCGCCAGCAGCGACACTCCCACCACCGAAATCACGACCCACTGGATAAGATGGCGCGAACTCAAAAGGGGATGCTGGCGGAAAGGTCCCGGCCAGTCAGGCTTCTTCATCCAGGCCTTCCTCTTCGATTTTTGTCTCTCCCGCCTCTTCCTCTTCGTCCTCTTCCTCGGCCTCGTACTCGTCGGAGAGGACGTTCAGTTGGACGGGCTGCTTCTGTACTACCTCGAGTTCGACTTCGCATTCCGGGCAGTTGAGGATTTCGCCTTCTTCCACTTCGTCTTCGTCCACATCAATCACGGCCGCGCATTCGGGACACTTCACCACGAGATCAGCCTCCTTCCCGGGGAGTTCGATTCGAATCGCAAAAGCGTATTATATACCTCCGGTGTCAAGCATAACTTCGCCGGAGCCGGAAAGGAAGATGGCCAGCAGTCGCGAATACCCGGAACGGCCGGTGGTGGGCGTCGGCGGAGTGGTCATCCACGACGGCCGCGCGCTGATTGTCCGGCGCGGCTCCGAGCCGCTAAAGGGCCAGTGGTCCATTCCCGGCGGCACGCTCGAACTCGGCGAAACTCTCGCCGAGGGCGTCGCGCGCGAGTTGCAGGAAGAAACCGGCCTCGAAGTGCGCGTCCTGGACCTGATCGAGATCTTTGAAAGAATCCTCCCCGACCCCAACGGCGGCAGCGCAACCCCCGCCCGGCCTCAGTATCATTTCGTGATTGCCGACTATCTGTGCGAGATCGTCAGCGGGACGCCTGCGGCTTCGAGCGACGTCACCGATGTCGCGCTGGTCCGCGAAGAGGACCTCGGACCGTACAACTTGTCGCCCACCGCCACCCGCGTGGTTCAGAAAGCTTTTGCAATGGCCCGCGTGCGGCAAAACGCCTAGAAACCGGAAACGGGAAAATAGAAAATGGAAAAGGGCCGGCTGGATTCTATGCCGGCCCCATTTTCCATTTTCCCTTTTCTATTTTCCTGCTTCTACTTTCGCTTGGCCGGCGGCTGGGCCACGCCCTTCAGGATCTGGATGCTCCCGTTGCTGTTGGTCAGCCGGACTTCGCATTCGCCGCTGCCAATTTTCCCGCTCAGCGAATCCGAACTGGTCGGCCCGGTCAGCGTGGCGGTCACCGGCAATTCGCTGGAGATTTTGCCGAACGAAGTACGCGCCGTCAGGTTGTAGCCGGCGTCTTCCGGCAATGCAATCCGCAGTGTCGAGAAGGAGGTTTCCAGCCGGAAGGTGTTGCACTGCCCGCCGCGCTTCGCGGTGAGCCCGCTCGCATCCACCAGACCGTTCAGGTTGGAAACATCCACGCTGCCTTCCACCTGGCTGAGCATGACCGACCCGAACGAAGTGCGCACGTTCACGGGCCCCGAAACCTGCGAGGCTTTCACTCCGCCATTTGAATTTTCCACCGTGAGCGGGCCCTTGATGTCGGTGGCGCTGGCCAGCCCGAAGCTCGTTTTGATGTAGGTCTCACCGCCGGCCGTCTCTACGGTGACGCCGCCGTTGCCGGTGACGATGCGCACGCCCTGCTTGGCGTTCTGCACGCGCACAGCTCCAAAGGTGCTGCGCGCTTCGACCGAACCGTCAATATCGGTCAGCTCGGTGGATGCATTCGAGTTGCTGGAAATCACGTTGCCGCCGATGTTGGTGGCGCTGACGCGCCCAAAGGTCGTCCGGATCGTCGCCGGCCCGCGGATGTCACGCAGGACGACGGAGCCGTTGGAATTCTCCACGTCGGTGGTCCCGCCGATGTCGCTCAGTTCCACCGCGCCGAACGACGTGCGGACCTTTGCCGTCTGCGCCACCCCGCTCCCGCTGATGCGCCCGTTCGACGACGAGGCGGTCAGGGTCCCGCGGATGTCGAGGAAAGTCAGCGAGGCGAACGAAGTGGACAGGTCCGCCGAGCCGGCGATTTTCGACGCGTTCACGCTCCCGTTCTGGTTTTTCACCAGCAGATCGCCGCGGACGTTAGTCGCCTGCACGGAACCGAACGAATTCGACACCGAAGACGGCCCGCCAGCATCGTCGAGCGTCACGCTTCCGTTGGAATTTACGATGTCGGCGGTTTTGCTGATGCGCGTGGCGCTCACCGAGCCGAAGCGGTTCCGCAGCGTCGCCACCCCTTCCACCTGGCGGACGGTGACGGCGCCATTGCTGTTGGTCACCGAAACGTTTCCGGCATTGCCGCTCACTTCGACGCTGGCAAACGCGTTTTTCAACCGCTGTTCGCCGCGGCCGTCGCGGAAGTTGATGGCCCCGTGTGAATTGTCGATGTCCGAGCCGGCCTTCGCGCCGGTCACGTCCACACTGCCGAAGCTGTTGCGGATGGCCAGCGGCGCCGATTCCGGCATCACGATCTCGAAGTTCACGCTGAAGGAAATATTGCGCGTCCCGGAAAAAATCCCGCTACCGCGTTCCGGATATTCGGTGTGCACGAAAACGGCCACCGGCGTTTCCTCCACGAGAATCTTGATGGCCTCGCCGTAGCGCGTGGCATCCTCTTTCGAAGGCGCGGAGACTTTCACTGAGGCGTGCACGCTCAGGCTGTTGCCCGGTTGCGTGCGCACGGTGATGCTGCCGAAGCGGTGGTCCATACGCAGCAACTGTCCCGCGCGCATGGTCACCGTCTTGTCGAACACGCGTGAATACTCCTCGCGCTGGTCGCCCGCCACGGCGGACAGGCTCGCCACGGCGGGCACGGCGGCCCACAGCGCCACGAGCGCCGCCGCAGTCAGGCAGTTGCGCAGCCTTCTGTTTCGCTCTCGTTCAACTCTCATCGGCATTCACCTTTCCTGAAACGGCGCGGCTCGGTTCTGTGCTCATCTCGGTTCCCCATCGCTCATCACGGCTTGCAAGGTCCGCTGCTTTTCCTGATACATGTTGAGCAGCTCGGTGCGCAGGTTCGCGTTGAAGCGGTTCTGCTCGATGTTGGCGCGAAGGTCGGCAATGGCAGTGTCGAGCACGATCAGCTTTTCGCGGTAGCTGGCCATCAGCGCCGAGTTGGATTGCTGGAGCTTCGGCCCGGCAATCTGCGCCAAGCGGTCGATCTTGTTCATGTAATCGGTCTCGGCGGTTTCCACATCGCGCAGCGCCTGCTCGGTGAGCAGCCGATCCTTCTGGCGGTCCTGCACCTGCTGGATGGTGACATCGGCGGGCGTTTTGCTCCCCACCTGCCTTAGCAGAACCACGCTCACGCCCGAAAGCACGACCAGCACGAGAGCGGCCACGGCCATCTGCCAGCCCACCGCGGGCGTCCACGCCGGAAAGATGGCGTTCCACCAGCCGCGGCGTTCGCGCGCCGGCGCTTCCTGGTGGAGCGCGTGGCGGATTGAAGGCCACAGCAGCGGGCTATCCCAACGCCGCTGCATCCCTCGTGCGAGGACGGAAATTTCGCGCCACAGCTCAAGCTCTTCGCGGCACGCCGCGCAGGATTGCGCGTGCGCCGCCAGCGCTTCGAGCTCCTCCCGTTTTTCGTCGCGCAGAATGCGCTCCAAATCTTTGCACTCGACATTCACGATGCACCTGCCTTCCGTGATTCGCCGAGCATCCGGCGCAATTCGCGCTTGGCCTGGAAGAGGGTGTTCTTCGAGCTGGTTTCGGAAATTCCCAGGGTCGCGGCAATTTCAGCGTGGCTGAAGCCTTCAATCTCGAACAGCACAAAGACCGTGCGGTTGCGCTCGCTGAGCTTGGCCATCGACCGCTCGATCATCAGGCGCAGCGGGTGGTCGTGCCCGCTGGCGGGCGGCAGCTCCATCCCTTCCATCCCTGCACCTTCTTCGAGCTCGGGCAGTTCCGGCCGGCGCATCCGGCGGCGGCGCATGTCGTAGCAGTTGTTGATGAGGATGCGCGTCACCCAGGTGGAAAACGACGAGTCACCCTTGAAGCCCTCGATGCCGCGGAACACTTTCAAGAAAGTTTCCTGCACGGCGTCTTCGGCGTCGGTGGTGTTGCCCAACAGGTTGTAAGCGATGCTTTTCATTTTCGCGCCGTGCGTTTGGTAAAGCTGCTCGAAGGCGGAGATACTCTTGGCTCGGCAACCGTCGGCCAAAGCCGGGTCGGCACCGGCCGGGGCGCCGGACGTTTTCGGTTGTGTGGGCGTGGCCGCAGCGACGCGGTCATCGGGACTGTGCAAGCCGGTCTCCTGTGCGGGCTGCCACCCGCTCCACACATTCTCCACCAGCAAAGCCGTTCTCCAAACCCTTTCTGACTGCCGAAACTTAGACGCCGGGAAGGGTGCAAACGTCAGGAAACGAGACCGGTAGGTGAGAAAATGCAGGGGTCAGGCCTGAAACGACAGGTGTTGGGCAACCGGGCCTGGTTTCCTACACCTGGACCTGACCCCCGAACCTATTGCACGGACAATTTCCCGTCAGCGAGTTCCTATTTGCGACCCGCTATTCGCTCTTGGCGGATTGCGAAGCTGTTGCGGGCGGCAACTGAAACGTCGTCTTCTTGTGAAAGAAGCTGTTTTCGTGGCCGATCAGAAAACTGGTAACGGGATCGGTCTCGGTGATGAGCAGCCGGGGCTCGCGGACGTTCGCCGGCAGGTCAAAGACCAGGCTGGTTTCGTAAGCGTCACCGGGGCGGATGGGAAGCGTGAGCGAAGGCAACGCGCCCTTCCCTGCCAACGCCAGTTCCGCTTCGACCGACGGGCGGTACACGGTGCCGTCCGCGTCCACTGCGACCGCGTGTTTGGGGCTCGGATGCAGCGGCGCGTCCTTCGGGCGGCGGGCTGAAATCGTATGTTCGTCGAAGCGAACACGGAGCTTGACAATGTAGAACTCGCCTTGCGCCGGCACTTCCGCCGGGGGCAGGCCCACCAATTTCGCGCGCTCGACACCCACCACCGATATCGCCTGGTGGCAATCCACCTCGCAGAAGTATTTCTCGCCACCCGCGGCAACGGCCTGGTCGCTGCTGAACGCGGAAAAACAGAAAAGCACAAGCAGATAGAACGCGCCGCTGGCCAGCCCGAGCTGCGCCAGGCGCTTGGCCAGCGTGTAGCGTTCGGTCAGCAGGAAAATAATCAGGGCAATCCCGCCCAAGAACACCAGCGCCGCAGTGCCCAGAAACGCCAGATAGCCGAAAGGCGCGCTCCCTTGAAAATTGAACAACGGCTGCATGCTGCGCCTCTCCTGATTCTCGGCTATCCCGCGGCGGCCACTTGTGAAACTCCACCGAAGCGCCGCTCGCGCGCATGATATTCGGCGACGGCTTCGGCCAAATCGTCTGCGCCGAATTCCGGCCAGGCTTTTTCGGTGAAGTAGAGCTCGGCGTAGGCGCACTCCCAGAGCAGGAAATCGCTCAAGCGCTGCTCCCCGCCGGTGCGGATGAGCAGGTCCACATCCGGCGACGGCGGTCCGGCATGCGTCGCGCCGCCGAGCAGATGCGCAAATGCTTCGCGCGTGATTTCCGTGACCGAATACATCCGGCTGGCGGCGCGCAGGATGGAATCGCGCGAAGAGTAATCGAGCGCCAGACGCAGGTGCAGGGTCTCGCCATCGCGCGTGGCCGATTCGGCCACGCCGATCAGGTTGCGCAGCGCGGCGGGCAGGCGGTCACGCCGCCCGACTACACTGACGCGCACGCCGTGTTCGACGGCGCGCTGAATGTCATTGGCGAGGAAGCTCTGCAACAAGCGGAACAGCCCGCGCACTTCTTCCGGCGGCCGCTGCCAGTTGTCGGAGGAGAAGGCGAAAATGGTCAGCGTGCCGATGTCCAAATCCGGCGCGGCCTCGACCACGCGCCGCACCGCCTCGACGCCGATGCGGTGGCCTTCGGTGCGCGGCTTGCCGCGGGTGACCGCCCAGCGGCCGTTGCCGTCGGGGATGATGGCCACATGGAGGCCGTCGCGTTGCAGTTCTGTCAAAGTACTTGTTGACATAAAGTCTCCGTCCAAAAAAAATTTGCGCGCTCAGCGCTCCCGCGCCGCGCGGATCAAGGCTTCCATGTGGTTCAAGTACTTTTCGAGCGCCCGGCGGCCCGCCGCGGTCAGCCGGTACTCGGTCTTCGGCATCCGCCCCTCGAACGATTTCGAGCAGGTCAGGTAGCCCGCGTCCTCGAGCTTCCGCGCGTGGACGCTGAGGTTGCCGTCGGTTGTGCCCAGCAGCGCCTTGAGCTCGTTGAAGGTGAGCGTGTCGTTCACCGCCAGCGCGCTGACGATTCCCAGCCGCGTGCGCTCGTGAATCAGCCGGTCAAGCTGCGTGGAGACGCCGACATCGGCCACGCCGCCGCGGATATCCCGCAGGGCGCGCTCCTCGGCCGCGCGCGTCCCGAAGCTTTGGGACCGTTTTTGTGCCAGTGCGTTTGTCTTACCCACCGTGCCTCCTTGCGATATAAAGCCCGAAAATAATGTGCAGCCCGCCGAAGCCTGCGGCCAGCAGCCAGTTCGACCACGCCGCCGGCGAAAAGAGCGTCGCCGCGCCGGTCACCATGAAACACAGGCCCATCATCGGCACCGCGCGGATGGAAAATGCGCCGCCGGTGACGACTGCGGTGCCGTAGAGCAGCAGCCAGGTGCCGGGGATTGCGTCCACCAGCCCCGCGCGATAGAGCACCACCGTCAGCAGCGCTCCCACCAGCATCGGCGGCGAAAAACTGAGCGCGAACTTGCGCCCGGCTCCGGTCATCATGGGGATGCCCGCCGCGTGCGCTTTCCAGATCATCCCCACCACGGCGATGGCGAAGGCCAGCATGCCCTCGGCGATCCACGCCGCCAGCCACGCTTCCTTCGACGCCTGCAGCCCGGCCACGACCGCCGCGCCCAGCGCGGTAATGCCCATCACCACGCCGGCCCAACCGGAAACAGCGGTGAAGGCGGTGGCGCGCTCCATCGTTTCGCGGATGAAGCGCAGGTTGTCCTGGGCATGGGCGTCCATGGCCAGGGGCCGCTGGCGGAGGGGATCAGTCGGAGCCATGTGGGAATTGTAGCGCGGGGCGGGGTCTTGTCAAGTACTTTGTGTTGTAAAGTTAAACCGCCTCGCGCCCGGCCTATTCGTAGCGGAGGGCGACCATGGGATCCACACGCGCGGCGCGGCGCGCCGGCAAATACCCCGCCAGCACGGCCACGACCGCCAGCACGACGGTTGCGCCGAGCAAGGTCGCCGGCTCGGTGGGCGTCACGCCGAAGAGTCCGGCGGCGATGACGCGTGTGGCGGCTACCGCTGCGACGAGCCCGAGAACAGCGCCCGCACCGACCAGCCAGAGCGTTTCGCGCAGCACGCCCCGCAGGACGTCGCCCGGACGCGCGCCGAGCGCCATGCGGATGCCGAACTCGGTGGTGCGGCGCGTCACCGCGTACGACAGGATGCCGTAGAGACCGATGCAGGCCAGCAGCAGCGCCAGCAAGCTGAAGCCGCCGGTCAGCTTGGCGAACATCCGCTCCTGCGAGAGCGCTTCGTCAATTTGCTCGGTCTGCGTTTTCACGTCGAGGAGCAGCAGGCTGCGGTCCACCTCGAGCGCCGCCCGCTGAATCGCCGGGATCAAATTTTTCGGATTGCCCACCGCGCGCACCTCGAACTGGACGTCGCCGAGGCTTCTGCCCTTCAGCGAGTACGGCACATAGATGGTGGGTGGTGCCGCCTCACGCAGGCTGTTGTATTTCGCATCGGCGGCGAGGCTGACGACTTCCATCCCCGCGCCTTCCTTCTCGGTTCCCCAGTAAAGCCTTTTGCCGAGCGGGTCTTGTCCGGCGAGATACTGCTTCACAAACGCGAGGTTCACCACCGCCACCGCCGGCTCGGCGGCCTGCGTGTCGCGCTCTTTAATATCGCGCCCGTGCAGGAGCGGGATGCGCATGGTCGCGAAGAATCGCGGCCCCACTCTGAGGACGTGAGCCTCCGGACGTTTTCTAGAAGGGGGAACGTATCCCTCAATCGAAAAATCCTGCGACATCCAGCCACCACTGACCAGCGCCATCTGTGACAGGCTCACCGACTGCACGCCCGGCAGCGTTTCCACCCGCCGGAGCACTTCCTGGAAAAAGTTCGCGGATTCCGCCCTCTCACTGGGACGCGCGGGCCGCTGCAAGCCGAAGAGCAGAATCTGTTGGGGGTTGAAGCCCAACTCGACGCTGCGCAGGTTGTGCAGCGTTTGCAGGAAAAGGCCGGCGACCACGAGCAGCAGCAGCGACATCGCCACCTGAGAAACGACCAGGATGCGCCCCAATCCAAGCCGGTGACCGCGTCCCGTCGCCGCGGTTCCCGCGCCTGCTTTCAGAGCGTTGGTAAGGTCGAGCCGCGAACCGAGCAGCGCGGGGGCGAGTCCGAACAGCACGCCTGTCAGCAGCGTCGCCGCCGCCGTGAAGGCGAGCACGCGCGGGTCGAGCTGCACGTCGAGGATGAGCGGCCGCCGCTCGCTCGCCATGCGAAGGAGCACACGGCTCAGCCAGTGGGCGACCAACAGGCCCATCGCGCCACCCACCAGGGCCAGGGTCACGCTCTCGGTCAAGAGTTGACGCGCCAGCCGCCAGCGCCCTGCACCGAGCGCCAGCCGCACGGCAATCTCACTGCGGCGCGCCGAAGAGCGCGCCAGCAGAAGCGTGGCCACGTTGGCGCACGCGATCAGCAGCACAAACCCGGCCACCGCCATCAGGATGAGCAGAGGCTTGGAAAATTGCTGGCGCACACTCGCCAGCCCTTTCGCCGCTGACGCCAACTCCAGCCTCACAGGCGGCGCGTTGTCCTGCGCCGACTTCGCTTCCGGGAGCGACTGCTGAAAAAGAACGTCCAGTTCGGCGCGCGCCTGTTCTTCGCTGATACCCTCCTTCAAACGCCCGACGATCGTGACCCAGACTCTGCCGCGCTGCTGATAAGCAGCGGGATCTATGAAGGAGCCGACCGCACGCATTTTCGTCAGCGGGACCCAGAGGTCTCGCGGGAACCCTGGCTGAATGCCGGTAAACCCCGGCGCCGCCACGCCGATAATCGTGAAGGGTGCCTCGTTGATGGCCACAAACGTGCGGACAACTGCGGGACTCCCGCCGAAGCGCCGCTGCCAGAATCCATAGCTGATGACCGCGACGGGCGGCGCGCTGGGAGTGTCGTCTTCTCTCAAGAACGTGCGGCCCAGCTCCGGACGCACGCCGAGGGTGGTGAAAAAATCCGCCGACACAGGTTCGGCCTGCGCTTGGCCAATCACGCCATCGGCATCCACACTCACCCGGCCAAGCCCCGCGATGCCGAAAACGCCGGAAAATACCTGGTTGTGGTCCCGCACCTGCTCGAACGTCGGATAGGAGAGCGAACAGCGCAGCTTCAGCCCGGCTTTATCAGGGCACGCAAACCAGGCGCTGAAGGAGTGCACGCCGGGAAGAGATTGCGACGATGGATAGCTGAGAATCACCAGCCGCTCCGGGGCCTCGACGCGCAGCGCCCGCAGCATTACCGCGTCAATCAGGCTGAAGACGGCAGTGTTGGCGCCGATCCCCAGCGCGAGGGAAAGCACTACTGTAGCGGTCAGCGCGCGGTTACGTGCCAGCATCCGCAACGCGAAACGCAAGTCCTGCCAGAACGTTGCCCACCACTGGATCATGCGCATCCCCTTTTCCTTAATGGACGCAGCGGAATGAAAAAAGTTTGGCGAAAAAGAAAAACGCAGGGGCGAGCTGCGTCAGCCCTGCCAGCCGTGGGCGCCGACCAGCGGAACGAAGCGGCACAGGTACAACGATTCTTTGGTGGTTTTTCCCTGGTGCTTGCGTACGCGCAGCAGGTTCTGCTGGTTGGCCGACCCGACGGGGATCACCAGCCGGCCGCCCTCGGCGAGCTGCTTGACGAGCGGCTGGGGCACCTCGGGCGCCGCCGCGGTGACGACGATGGCGTCGAACGGGGCTTCTGCCGGCAGGCCGAGCGTGCCGTCGCCGGTGCAAACGTGGACATTGGCGTCGTAGCCTAGCTGCGCGAGCCGCTCCGCCGCCGCAGCGGCCAGCGACGCGTGCCGCTCAATCGTAAAAACTTCGCGGGCCAGCATCGAGAGCAGCGCGGCCTGGTAGCCGGACCCGGTGCCGATCTCCAGAACGCGTTCGTCGCCGGTGAGCTCCATCGCTTCGGTCATCGCGGCCACCATGAAGGGCTGCGAAATCGTCTGGCCTTCGCCGATGGGCAGCGGCTGGTCTTCGTAGGCGAACGCGGACGAGATGCCGGTGACGAACAGATGGCGCGGCACCGCGTACATCGCCGCGAGCACGCGCGGGTCGTGGATGCCACGGCGCTCGATCTGCCAGGTCACCATTTCGCGGCGCGCCGCGTCGAGCTCGGTGGTGGCCGGTCGGTTTTCCAGCGCTGATTTGTCGTTTGTGGTCATCGTCGCGCGCCCCGCGAAGACTCGCTCGCCGGCAGCGCCCTGGACTCGGCCGACTCGCTCAGTGCCTGTTTCAACTCTACCGCATTTTCGGCCGCGTAGCCCTGAAAGTCGTTGTTGAAATAGACGAACGCCGGGCGCCCCCACATCCTCAGTTTTCTCGCCCATTCGCGCATCTGCTCCGAGGTGTAGCGCGAGGCGTAAAGCTGTTCGCCACCGTGAAAGCGCACGTACACGAACTCCGTGGTGATTTCCTCCGCTGAGGGGAAGCGTCCGCCGCTGTCGGCGATGCACAGCGCCACGCCGTGCTCCCTGAGCAGGTCCAGCGCAGCAGGCTCGAACCACGTCTTGTGCCGGGGCTCGAGGGCGCAGCGGTGATCTGCCGGGAGCCACTTGAGAAAGCGGGCCGCCGCCTTCGCGTCGAATCGCAGGCTCTGCGGCAACTGGAAAAGAATCACGCCGAGCTTCTCACCCATGGCGTCGGCCGCGGCGAGAAATTTCTCAACCGGCGCACGCTCCGCCAACCGCGTGAAGTGCGTAATCTGCCGGTTCGCCTTCAGCGTCCACACAAATCCTTCCGGCGAAGCTTCGCGCCATTTCGCGAACGTCGCCGGCCGGGGCAGGTGGTAGAAGCTTGAATTTAGCTCGACGGTATCGAACTTCGATTGATAGAAGCTCAGCCACTCGCGGCGGGGTGTCTCAGCGGGATAGAACACTTCCTTCCAGTGCCAGTAATTCCAGCCGGAAGTGCCGACGCGGATCGCAAGTTGCACCATCGCCCGGCTCCCCGCAAAGCATACCGCGGATTGCTGCGCGACGCAGCCAGGCGTCAGCGCACGCGCAGGACAACGAGGGTGAAATCATCGGCAAAAACGTCCGAGCCCTGGAAGGCCACGATGTCGGCGTGGAGCCCTTCGATAATTTCCGCGGCGGGCTTCGCCGCGTTCGCGCGCACAAACGCGAGCAAGCGTTCCTGCGAATACTCTTCCCCTCCTGCATTCGTGGCTTCGATGAGGCCATCGGTGTAGAGCACCAGCACGCTGCCCGGCTCGAGTTGGAGGGTCTCGCTCTCGTATTGCCGCCCGGCAAGCAACCCCAGGACGGGCCCGCCTTTCGTCAGCCAGCGCGGCTCTGCGAGATTGTCGGACATCACGAGAGGCGGCACGTGGCCCGCATTGGTGTACTGCAACCGGCGCCGCTCAACATCGAGCTTGCCGTAAAACAGCGTGACGTAGCGGAAATCGTCGGTCAGGTCGCACAGCAACTGGTTCAGCGTCAGAGCGATTTCGTGCGCGTCGGAACGCGTCGGCGCGTCCATGCGCAACGCAGTTTCCACGGCGGGCATCAGCAGCGCTGACGACACACCTTTTCCGGCGACGTCCGCCACCGCCAGCCCAATGTCCCCTCCAGGCAGTTCGATGAAATCGAAGTAATCTCCGGCCACCGTGCGCGCTGGGTACATCACGCCTGCCAGGTCGAGCCCCTCACGCGCCGGAAACTCGCGCGGCAGGAGGCGTTGTTGGACCTCGGCGGCCAGCGCCAGGTCGCGCTGCAGTTCGTCGCGCTGGTGTCTGACGACTTCATTCAGGCGAACCCGCTGCCGCTGGAGGTGGTTCACAAACAGCACGGCGGTGACGAAGCCGACGAGGGTCAGCAGGTTCCGCGCGATGGCCATCCAACCCGTGTCCGTGAACGGGCCGAACGAGTCATGCAGGAAAACGCAGAGCAACGCGAGTCCCAGGCTCGTGCGCAGGCGATGCACCAGCGCGCTCAGGGCCAGCGGCAACAGGTAGAGGTAGGCGAGCGAAATGGTCTGGACGACCCAGTCGGCGTAGGCCACCGCTGCGATCCCTCCGAGGACGGCGACCGAAAGCAAGAAATTGGTGTGACGCTCGCTCATCGCGCGATTGCGTGTGCTCCTCTTGTTCGATGCGCGGGGGTACGGTGATGGTTACGCGAGAGGCGGGGCCTGCGCGCGGGCGAGCAGGCGCCGGATTTCGCCGCGGATCGCGGCCAGCGTCGTTCCACTGCGACCGATGGCCCACAGCCCGATGGCCCAGAGGGGCGCGGTCAGGATCACAAACACCACGACGGAGAATCCCGACGCCAGCGTTTTCTCCACGCCGAAAATCCGCAGCGCCACAACGCAGAAAAATTGGAAGGTGCCCACATTGGCTGGCGCGTTGGGGATCGCCGTGCCCAGATGGACAATCAACAGGACCGCCGCTCCCACCCAGAACGATTCCCGAATGCCGTAGGCAAGCATCACCAGCCAGAACGCCAGCGCCTGAAAAAACAAAACGAGGAAGGACCAAAGAAATGACACGTGGAGGTTGTGCGAAAATCCGATGGCCTGCAACTCGCTGACCAGGTGTGAAAAGAACGACGCGACGAGCCGCATCGGCCCCGAGCGCGTGCGCGGAGCTTCGCCAGGCGTTGCGGATTTCCGGCGGCGCAGGACTGCGTAAACAAACAGCGCCGTCCCCACCAGGACGACGCCGCCCAGCACGTCGCCCGCTTCGACCAGATCTTTGGGCAGCGGCACGAAAATCGCGGTCAGACCAAAGGCCAGCGCCAGCCAAACGCCATCGAACAATCGCTCCACCGCAATCGAAGGAATCACCCGGAGGAAATCTACCGCAAGCCGCCGCGACACCAGGTAGGCCCGCACCAGCTCTCCCGGCCGCATGGGCAGAACCTCGCTGGTGAACAGGCCCGCGTAAATCGCTTCGGTGGCATAGACCGGCGAAAGATTGCCGACCGACCGCAGCAGCAACTCCCAGCGGATGCCCTGGCAGACGTAGCTCGCCACGTCGGCCAAAACCGCCGGCCCCACCCACCACCAGTTCACCGCGCCGAAATCGCCGAGCATCCGACCGAAGTGGACGTCGTGCAGCACCCAGGCGAGGCACACCGCGCCGACGGCGTAACCGGCCGCCGACCGCAGCCAGCCGCGTTGCGCGGATGCTTCCGTTTTCACGCCGTCTGCGTGCGGATCCACTCCAACCTCTCAAGAAACGTGCGGCGGTTCATTCGGGGTCTCTACCCTTTCAGCTCGGAAACGTTGCGCAGCGCCATCACCAGCCGCGGCAGGTCCAGCACGTTTTCGTAGACCACATAGCGCGGCTCCCAATGACTCGCAAACTTCGCCTTGTATTGCCGGAGTCCCGAAAAGCTGAAGACGAAATTCAACTGCTGGAAAAAGAAGTGGACGGCGCGCTCTTCCCGCTTGGCACCTTCATGTTCCTGAAAGCCGGCCATCGGCGCCATGCCCAGGTTGAAGCGCCGGAAGCCGCGCTCCTGTTCGTGGAGGAACAACTGGAGCAGCACGTAGTCCATCGTCCCGTTGGGGGCGTCGTTCCGGTGACGCATCAGATCGATCGTGGCCTCGCCAGGGCAGAAGGAAGGAATCAGATTGACGAAGCCAAGCATCCGCCCTTCGGGCGTGAAGGCTGCAAACAGCGGCGTGGTTTGCAGGTAGGCGGGGTCAAAGTGCCCCAGGGTAAAGCTGCGCTCGCGCCGCCCGGGGATTTGCAGCCAGTCGTCGGAGACCTCTTTCGCCTGGGCTACCAAGTCCGGCGGATGCGGCGGCTCGAAAGACCGGGTGACTACTCCCATTTTTTCGAAGAGGTTGACGTAGTACCGCAGCTTCTTCATCCCTTTGCCTTGGAGTGAAAACGCGGTCAGGTCCACGATGGCGTCGTCGCCGATTTTCAATTTGTGATAGCCCAGCTCCAGGTAGATGGGCGAAAAATCCGGCAGGGTTTGGTAGAAGCCGTGACCCCAGTCGTTGTCGCGGCAGAATTCGCGGAACTCCTGCACCAGTGGCCCGATTTTCTCTTCCGGGCCGACCGGGTCGGCCAGCACAATCGCGAAATTTCCACCCACGCGGTAGGCAAGAAAGGCGTCGCCGGATTCGGCAAAAAACAGCGACTTGTCCGGCCAGTACTTGAAGAAGTCCTGGGTCGAGCGCCCGTGCTGCTTCACAATTTCCGCGGCTTTCTCGCGTTCGTGCGGCAGCGTGGCAAAGCGGTAGAGCACCGGCCGGAAGACAGCAAAGAGCGCGTAGGCCATCGACGTTCCCGTCATCAGGAACAGCGAATCCACGAACCAGCGCGCATGGCGCGTGTGCGGGATAATCTGCGGGTCGCCGGCCAAGGAGAGAAACCGCAGCGTGCGCCGCAGGGCATCCGCCATCGTGAAATTGATGCCGAACTCGCGCGGCTCGAGCACCCAGAAGCCGATGACGCCGTAACCCAACGCGAGCAGGAACGCCACCGCCAGTCGGGCCACGCCCCAGCGCAGGTCCGGCACGCTGCTCTTCACCGTAAAGTTCCGCCGCGCCACCCACAGCAGCACCAGCAGCACCACCGACGCGCTGGCCTCCTCGTAGTCCAGACCTTTCGACATGTGGAAGATCACCGAAAGCGAGGCCAGCGCGAATACCATCTGAAAGGCGCGCCGCTTCCGCTTGTAAATGTTGAGCGAAGAGATGACCAGAGCGAAGCCGATTAGCAGCGTCAGGAACCGCGACAATTGCAGGAATTCCAGCGGGAAAATTTCGCGCAGGTAGGCGCGGCGCTCCGGCAGCGCGGGCCCCATCACCGAGTAGAGGTTCACCAGCCCGCTGCCCAGCGTCACCGCCGCCACCAACCAGACCAGCACAAGCCGCTTCTTCATCGTCGCGCCGCCCCGCCTAGCGGACGGCCTCCAGAATCTCCCGCGCAATCGGCTCGAAGTTGCGCCCCACGCGGTGTCCGCCTTCGAGCTTCACCACCGTCGCCAGCCCCGAGGACGCCAGCTCCGGGCCGAGCGTGTCCTCTTCGTCCTCGCCGTAGAAGCAAAGAATCCGCATCCCGCGAAGCTTTTCGATCTCCGGGAGCACCGCGAGTGACGTCGAGCGGCGCGTCGCTCCCAGCCAATCGGTCAAATGGAACTCAAAATCCGCGTAGTGTGAGGGACCGAGCAGGGTGATGAGTTGCACGCGGGCCTGCAACTCCTTCGGCAGGTGATTTACCAGGAAGGGCAGCACGTCCGCGCCAAACGAATAGCCGATCAGAATCACGCGCTGCTTGTTCCACGCCGCCAAGTAGTGCCGCATGATGCGGCCCAGGTCGGCTGCCGTTTGTTCCGGCGTTTTCTGCGACCAGAAATATTGCAGCGAGTTCAGGCCGACCACCGGAATGCCTTCGGCGGCCAGCATCCGCGCCAGCCCGCGATCGGTGACACCCCAGCCGCCGTCGCCGGTGATGTGCACGACCAGCAGGTCACCGCCCGGTTTTTCGGCCGGCACTTCTTCGAGCGGCAGGTCACTTACTTCCGCGGGGCGCACCGGCGCATCCTCCGGCCGCGGCGCCACCAGCTTTGCAAAGCTCTGTTTGAATTGCGGCAACCAGTTCCGCGGCACGCTGAATCCGTGCCCGACTTTCGGCAGCACAACGATATCTCCATTTTTCACCTGCTTCACGTAGGCTTCTGTCGCGAGTGGATTGCACACCTGGTCGATCGTGCCCTGAAAAGCCACCCAGGGCACTTCCAAGGCCGTGGCGGGACGGAAGGTATAACCCTTTCCCTTCGGCCCCGGATTCGCCTCCAGCCCGCTGCCGCGGCACATCGGTTTGGTGAGCAGCAGGTCGGGACAGAAACCCAAGCTCATCGCGCCGCGAAACGTCGGCGGCGGCGCCTGCACCAGCGTCGCGTAGACCAGCGTCGCTCCCGACGAATACCCCACCAGTACCGGCGGCACATAGCGCGTGTACTCGAGTTTTTTCTGCACGAACTTGCTCAGCGCTTCAAAATCCGCCGCAGGGTAGGAACACTTCTCACTCGAGGTGGCGAGCGACTGCAAGTACGTGCGGATGTCCACGCCCACCACCAGCGTGTCCTGCGCGGCCAGCTCCCGGGCCATGTCCACTACGCCGAGGTTCCACCCGCCGTCGCCGGAAACAAACAGCACGACGTGTGCCGGGCGCGGCGACGTCCGGTAGAGCGTGATCGTGCCGAAGCGTCCGAAGCTGAGTTTTTCGCCCGTCTGCGCCAGAGCGGGAGATACGCACACAAACGCGAGGGCTAATGCCAACAGGGATCGTTTCATCGGAAATTATTTTCGGTAGCGCACCTCATTATCTGCGGACACTCGCGACGCAGCAAGTGCACGGCGGGTGACTTTGTTTAACCTAACACAAGCCGAGGGACGAAGTGCACGGCCGCGCCGCAGCCCGACCCCGACAGGCCGTGGTATAGTCCGGCGGGTTTGCTGGGGGAAATAAAACGCGTGCCCCGCCCGTATTCGAAGAAGGATTGCCCCGTGCCCGCAAACCACAACGATTCATGAGCCCAGGCTGGAGGTAAGTCCCGTGAAGCGCAAACTGACTACGTCTCTTTCGTTCCTGCTGATTTTCGCGATGTTGCTGGCCCTGCCGGTCGCCGCGCAGCAGAAGGCTGCGGCCCCGCCGAAATCGTCGCAGAAAGCTGCGCCGGCCAAGGCCGCGCCGGCGGAAAAAACCGACGAGCAACGCCTGGCGGGCTTCGACCAGTTCGTCAACGACCGCCTTAAGGAATGGGAGGTTCCCGGCCTGGCGATTTCGATTGTGAAAGACGGCAAAGTGATTTACGCGCGCGGCTTCGGCTTCCGTGACGTCGCCAACCAGAAGCCGGTCACCACCGACACGCTCTTCGCCATCGGCTCGTGCACGAAGGCCTTTACCGCCACGGCGATCGGCATGCTGGTCAGCGAGGGCAAACTCGAGTGGGACAAGCCCGTGATCAGCTACCTGCCCGACTTCCGCATGAACGACGACTACGTGACCCTGCACATGACGCCGCGCGACCTGGTCACGCACCGCTCCGGCCTGCCGCGCCACGACCTGATCTGGTATGGCTCGCCGTTCAGCCGTCAGGAAATTTACGAGCGCCTGCGCTACCTCGAGCCTAACCGCGGCTTCCGCGCGCAATACCAGTATCAGAACATGATGTTCATGACTGCGGGCTACCTGCTCGAAAAAATTACCGGCCAAACGTGGGAGCAATTCATTCAGCAGCACTTCCTGACGCCGCTGGAGATGAAGACGAGCGACCTCAGCGTCAGCGTCTCGCAGAAAGCCGCCGACTTCGCCCTGCCCTATGACGAGGAGAAGGACGTCGTCAAGGAAGTGCCCTTCCGCAACATCGACGCCGTCGGCCCCGCCGGCGCGATCAACTCCAGCGTGAATGAAATGGCCAACTGGGTGATCGCGAATTTGAACAAGGGCAAATTCAAGGACAAGCAGGTGATTCCCGAAGCGGCGCTGCGCGAGCCGCAGACGCCGCAAGTCGTTATGCCCGGGCCGATGCAGTATGACGAATCTTCCTACGCCAGCTACGGGATGGGCTGGGGGATCAATGTGTATCGCGGCCAACTGCGGCTTTCTCACGGCGGGGGCATTGACGGTTTCACCGCTCTGGTTGCGATGCTGCCGCGCAAAAACATCGGCGTCGTCATCCTGACCAATCTCGGCGGCACGCCGCTGCCTGGCATCCTCGCCTACAACGTCTACGATCGCCTGCTCGACCTCGAACCGGTGGACTGGAACAAGCGCGTCCGCGAGGAACGCGACAAAGCACGCGCCGCCGAGGAAAAACAGCGCTCCCAGCCCGACTCCAATCGCAAGACCGGCACCAGTCCTTCGCTGCCCTTGAAGGACTTCGCCGGCAAATACGAGAATCCGGGCTACGGCGTGCTCAGCATCGAGCTGGATGGCGATAAGCTCCGTGTGAAGTACAACGGGTTCAACCTGCCCCTGGAGCATTACCACTACGACATCTTCCAGATCACCGAGGGCCAGCTCGAACGCCAGAAGATCTCGTTCTTCATGAACCAGCGCGCGGAAATCGACCGCCTTACCGTGCCGCTGGAGTCGGCCATCGCGCCGATTAGCTTTACCCGCGTGGTGGAGGCCAAGCCGCTCGACAAAGCGGTGCTCGAAAAACTCACCGGCGACTACGAGATTCAGCCCGGCATGAATATGACCGTTCGATTGCGTCCCGATGGCGCGCTCGTTCTCTTTGTGCCCGGCCAGCCCGAGTACGAGTTGCTGAGCCAAAAAGGGCTGCTATTCAAGGCCAAAAACCTGCCGCCCGCTTATGCGTTCGAGTTCCACACCGACGCCGACGGAGTGGCCACGGAAATCGTCGTCACCCAACCCAACGGCGTTTTCACCTTCAAGAAGAAATCGTAGCGCCGGCGCCCTCGCCGGTTCCTGTAGCGCTGGGCCCCCGACTGCTTGTGTCGGGGCGCCCGGCATGCCGGGCCCGAGACCGGCCCGGCGCTACACAACCGCTTTTTCACCCGCTGCACTTGCACGGTCGCGTGAGCTAGGTGTATTCACATCCTCGAGAGCACTTTTCGCCATGCAGGCCACGAAGATCTACCGTTTCAAGCCCGAAGCCATCGACGAGCTTCTGCGCCAATCGAAGATCACGCTGATGATTCTCATCGTTCTGCTTTTCTTCGCGATTCTGTTCGTCGTGGCGCGCATGGGCGCCCGCCGCTACGACCTCGCGACGTTCGCCGCCTTCGCTCTGATGCTCGGCGTGGCCGGTTGGACCGTGGTGCAGGAAGTACAACGCCAGCGAAGTGCCTGGCAATCGTTTCGGCTCGTTCTCGGTCCCAATTTCATACGTCGCGAACAGGAAAGCTTCCCGGCCACGGAAATCCGCCGCGAAGAGGTCCGGGAGATCTTCGAGGCCGCACGCGGCGGGCTGACGATTGTCGCTGGAGACGCCCACCGGCCGCTCAAAATTCCGGCCGGCGTGGAAAACTACGAGGAGTTGCGCGCGGAACTCCAGCAATGGCGCCCCTTCGAGTCGGGCACGGCGGAACGCCAGCACATTTTGAACATCGTGATTGCTGTGGTTGCCGCGCTTGCTTTCGCCGCCGCACACCTGGGCACGAGATTTGTCCCCGACCCGGTGCTGCTCCTTGCGCTGCACATCGTCGCGCTGGTCGGGTTTCTGCGGACCTTCGCGGAGATGCGCCGCAGCTATTCCTTGCACAGCTTGGTGCGCTGGTACGCGTGGGTGTTTTTCCTGCTGGCGGCCGTCGAAGTGCTGGCCATCTTCAACCGCCTGTCACTCAGGTAGAATGCGGCGATGCTCCCGGCACAACCGGAAATGCTCGCGCTGCTGCTCGCGCTGATGTTCTTTGTCGCGTTCGCCTATTCGTCGGTGGGACACGGCGGCGCGTCCGGCTACCTGGCGGTGCTGAGTTTCTTTGGCCTAGCGCCGGCGGCGATGGCGCCGAGCGCATTGTTGCTGAACCTGCTCGTCGCCGGATTATCGTTCGCTTCTTACAAACGCGCGGGACATTTTGTCTGGGGCCTGCTGTGGCCCTTTCTGATCACTTCGATTCCCTTCGCGTTTCTCGGCGGCCTGCTGGGCATTTCCCCGCGCATTTACCTGGTGCTGTTGGCGGCGGTGCTGCTGTTCGCTTCGTTCCGCTTGGTGGTTAACCCGCCCGCATCGCAGCAGGAATATTTTGTACGTCCCCCATCGCTGTGGGTCGCGCTGCCGGCGGGGGCAGCTATCGGGCTGTTGTCGGGGATCGTCGGCGTCGGCGGAGGAATTTTTCTGAGCCCACTGGTGATTTTGCTCGGTTGGGCCGACGCGAAGCGCACCGCGGCGATCTCTGCCGCGTTCATCTGGGTCAATTCCGCCGCCGGGCTTTATGGCCAGCTTTCGCGCCATTCGGTCGACTGGTCGGCGATGTTGTGGTTTGTCGGCGCCGCGTTTCTGGGAGGCCTGCTCGGTTCGACCATCGGCGCGCGTCACCTTCGCGGTCTCTGGCTCCGTCGGATCCTCGCTGTCGTGCTCATCTTCGCCGTCGTCAAGCTCCTCCGCACCGCATTCTGAAAACGGGGCGCGGCTGGACAATTACGGAAACGCAGTGCAACAAAGCAATCGGGCGGGCATAAAGCCCGCCCTTACCTCCACGCCTTTCAGTCGTCCCTACGGGACTTCCCACTGATTGCCACTCTCACCCAGCAGTGAACTGCTGGGCTAATTTCAAACGTCCCTTCGGGACTCGTGTTTTCTGCGGCGGCAAGTGTTAGCCCCGCAGGGGCGACTGAGAATAGCCCAGCACTTTAGTGCTGGGAATCCCGCGCAATTTCGAATGAAGTCCCGTAGGGACGGCTGACCTATCAGCCCCAGACGTAGCGCTCGTCGTACTCGATCTTGTGTCTTTTCAAGAACGCCAAGAACTCCTCTTTGAAGCTCACCTTGGTGTGGTGCTGCGGCTGGCGCTGGATGTAGGCGATGGTGGCAGTGACGTGCGAGATGCTCACGCTGAAGGCCCCGTAGCCTTCCTGCTAGGAAAAATTCACACGTCGACCAAACGTGTCATGGACCCATTTCGATGAGCCCCCCTTGATGAGCTGCACGGCCTTCGCGACAGGCATCGTGGCTGGAATTGCCAAAAGCAAGTGCACGTGATCTCCGGTGCCGCCGACGGCCAGTGCTTTCATTCCGTTTTTTCTGGCAATCCCCCCGATGAAACTCCAAAGACGATCGCGAAATTCGGGCGCGATGACTTGGCGGCGCTCGTGGGTGCTGAACACACAATGAAACAGCCCGCTCACATAGGAATGAGCCATCCGTAGCCTCCACGTGTTTCAGTCGTCCCTACGGGACTCCAACTCCACACGCCTTCGGTCCCAGCACTGAAGTGCTGGGCTGGGTTCAGACGTCCCTACGGGACTTCTCACCGATTGCCACTCTAACCTAGCAGTGAACTGCTGGGCTAATTTCGGTTGCCCCTACGGGGCAAAGAAAACCCTCGGCAGGCCGCCGCTGGCTAGTTGCCGCACGATTTAGGATGCAGTCCCGTAGGGACGGCCTGAAATTAGCCCAGCGATTCATCGCTGGGGGCCCTCGTGGTGAAGAGCGAGGGAGTCCCGTAGGGACGGCTGAACGACCTTGTTTGGCCGCCGCTCGCCGCCTACTTGAAGCGCTTCTTGAATTTGATGTCGAGGCCGAAGGTTCCGTTCTGATCGCGCAGGGCGATGATGGAGATGTCGCGGGTGACGCTGTACTCCACCTGGATGACCTGCTGCTCGGTCGAAGTCACGTTGGTGATGTAGGTGATCACCAAATCGCGCGCCACCTGCTGCTCGACGGTGATGCGCGCCGAAGCGTTCTGCTCGCTGCCGGTGCCGGCGAGGAACGGGTCCACGCGGAAACGGCTGACGCCGAAGAGCCGTTCGATGCGCCCGCCGAGCTGCGACGAAATCGCTTCGCTCAGCAGCGTGGTGGCACCGAGCTCCGGCGCCTGACGCTGCCCGGCGGTCCGCAGCTCGCTTTCCTCGCCGGTGCGTCCCAGCGCCAGCAGCGCGACGATGTCGGTGGCGGGCAGCGGCGGGTCGGAGCGGTAGGTCAGCACCGGGTGGTTCGCCGGCCCGGCCAGGTTGAGCGTCACTTCGTACTGCCGGATCGTGGTGGTCGCTTCGACATTCAGATCCGGGTTGATCTCGAACGGCTTCGAAAAATTGATGTCGCCGCGCGACAGCCGGTAGCGATTGCCGCGAAAATTGACGTCGCCGGAAAGCAGGCGGATGTGTCCCAGCAGGATGGGATGCTCCCAGGTGCCGCGCAGGCGCACGCTGGCATCGGTGTCGAAGCGCGCCGCGGCCCATTCCAGCCGCGCGTCGGGAGTGGAATTGGCCTCGATGTCGAACTGCAAGTTGCGCAGGTAGGCGGACGCGGTCGCCGGCGGGCCCGCCGCGCCGCCCGGCCGCCCGAACATGCCGACGAGGTCGAAACCCTCGGCCATGAATAGCCGCTCGACGCTGACGCGTCCGGAGAGCACGGCGGCGGTGGTCGTGCCCGCCAGACGCAGGGTGCCGCCCGCCAGCCAGCTCATGCCTTCCGGATAGCGCACGCGGATGCGCGTGGCGCGCCCGGTCAGGTCGTAGCGCACCGGGCCGTCGCCGTAGGTCAGCGACCCGCTCACCAGCAACTGCCCGCCGCCGGCTTCCGCGCTGACGTTTTCGAAAACCATCCGGCTGCGGTCGAAGACGAAGTCGCCGCGGACCCGGCTCAAACCGGTGGGAAAATCGCCGTAGTTGGCGGACGCGTTCTCGACGTGCAGCGCGCCGGTGATGCGCGGGCGGTCCATCGTGCCCTCGACGTTGGCGTTCACCTGCGCGGCGCCGCGCGCCACCAGGTCCGGCAGCAGGCCGGCGAGCAGGCGCAAGTTCACCGTGCCGGTCAGGTTCAGTCCGAGCGGGCGATCGCCGGTGAAGCGCGCGAAGCCGCCGAGCGTCAAGTCGGTGTCGGCGCCGCGCAGCCGCGCCTGGCCGATGCGCACTTCGTCGCGCCGATAGTGAAATTCGACCGGCCCGTCGTTTTCCAGGTTCACGTACTGGTAGTCCAGCCGCAGTTGTTGGAGGTTCGCTTCGACAGCAATCGTTTCCGGCTTCCGCAGCGCGCCGGAAAATTTCAAGTTGCCGGTCACGCTGCTGTGCCCGGTCAATCCTTCCAGCCGCAGCGCCGCGATGATGAGCGCGTCCATATCGAGGTTCTTCACCGCCAGATCGCCGTTCACGTTGAAATCGCCGCCGAAGTCCAGATCCAGATTTCCGCGCAAAGTGCTCGCGCTGTCGGGCGTCGGCGGGCCGAGTTCAGCATGGAGCCGCCGCCCGTCGGAACGCAGCTTGGCATCGAAGCTGCCGAACTTATCTTGTCCCACCACCAAGTCCACCAGCCGCGCCGTGCCCTGGCCGGAAGGCGCGCGCAGGGTCCCGCCGCCGCTCAACTGAAAACTCAGTTGCCCGGCCAGCGGCAATCCCTTCGTCTGCAAACGCTCGATGCTCTCCAGCAGCAGACCGGCCCCGGTCAGGTCGTATTCGATTTCGCCGCCCGGCAGGCGGTAGAGGAAGTTGCCCGTCACGCGCCCGGCGCCTATACGAATCTCCGCGTTGGCGATGCGCACTTCATCGCGCCGCGCGTCCAGTCGGCCGTGGAAGCGGTCCGCTCGCCAGCCCCACGCTTCCGGCTCGGCGATATCGAATAAACCGGAAAATTCGGGATCGGCGCGCGTGCCGCGCCCGTGGAACTGCCCGCTCAGCAGCCCGCGCACGGGATACGCGGTGCCAAAAAGCGATTGCAGACCATCGGTCGGAGCGCGCTCCGCAGTGGCGTCGAAGCTCCATGCGCTTTCCGGATGGAACGCCCAGTCGTCGAGCTCCAGGCGCAGTTCGAGCGACGCTGAAGTTTCTCCGCGTCGTGCGCGCATCCGCGCGAGCCGCAACTCATCCGGCGAATAGGTGACCTCGCCTTCGAGTTCATCCCACTTCAGGTCGTCGTAAACCGCCTGGGACGCCCGCACGTGGCCGGCAAATGTCGGCCCGTCGAGCCGCCCGGTCATGCGCCCCTGCCATTTCGCGCGCCCGGCAATGAGTCGCGGCACCGCATCGGCGCCGCGCAGGCGGTTGATGAAATCGTCCCAGGGCACCAGATCCTGCACGTCCACATCCACGGCGAGCGCGGAATCGCGCGCCCCGAGCAGCCCGTTCATCGCGATGTGGCTCGAGGGCGTAGTAATTTCGGAGTCGCGCAGCTCGACCGAGGATTGGTCCATCACGTAGTGGTAGTCGAGCCGCGCGGTCGCGGGGATTTTTCCCGCTTGCGGCTCGAGCGGCGGCGCCCAGCGCGAAGTCCCGCGCGAATCCACGCTCTTGAAGTCGCGCTCCCAGGCGGTCACCGCGTCCACGTCCACCAGTCCGTCCCAATGCAGCGTGTCGAGCGGAAAGGACTCGTTATTCACCGCCGCCAGCACCGCCGCCAGGCTGGCCCCGCGCATCTGCGAAGTGACCTTGAACTTTATGCCGCTGAAGTCCAGCTCGACGCGGCCGGTCATCTGCCCGCCCAGCGCGCGCGCCCGGAAGTCGGGCACTTCAAGCCGCCGATTCTCGACGCGGTAGCTGCCCTGGCTGTCGATCCCGCCAGCGTGAAACCATTTGTACGGCATTGCGATGTTGCGCGCGTCGTAGCTGCCACGCACGCTGACGTTGCCCTGCGCGTAGCGGCCGTCGCCCGAGAACTTCACCTGGCCGCCCGGCGAGTTCGGCTTGCGCAGAATGTGTTGCAGGTCCGCCAGGTCGAGCCGCCCGTCGTAATGGAAGATCCAGTCGGGCTGCGTGAAGCTCGCGAGTTTTGCAGCCGCCGAAATCTCCGTGTGCGGCAGTTTCCAGCGGAACTCTTCGAGTGTGAAGCCTTCGCGGGTGAGTTGGAATTTTGCGGCGATGTCCGAAGCGAACGGCAAGTAGCGCCGCGCGGCCAGCCGCATCCCCTGCCAAGTGAGCTGCCCGCGATACGCCTCGCGGTTCTGCGCGTCGCTGACGTAATCCAGCGCAAAGTTGAGTTCGTCGCCTTCAGCCGCCAGCGGCACGCGCGTGTTGTTGAACAGGAATTCGCCGTCGTTCAGCCGGAATTGGCGGATCTTCACGTCAAAGATGCGTTCGCGCCATGGCTTCCCGGGCGGTCGCGCGGTTTTCGGCTTCGGTACGTTCGATTGGCCCTCGGCGTCGATGCGCACGTGCACCGCCGGCCGGTCGAGTTGCACTTCATCGAGCGAAATTTTTCTCCGGAAGAGCGAATCCACGCGGACGTCCACCAGCAGGTGGTCGGCGTGGAAAAACGGCGGCGTGCCTTCCGGCTCACTGCCGTGGATGGTCAGGTCGTCGAGTTCGGCCCGGAGGTCGAACCACCGGAAGCGGAAGGCGCGCAGCTCCACCTGCCCTCCGGTCAGTTTTTCGAGTTGGGCGACGATGGCGCGGCGCGCCCAGCGCTCGTCGAGGCCGGTTTCCACGATCGCGGCCAGCGCCAGCACCACCAGCAGCAGCGCGAACACCAGCCACTTCAGCCGCTGTTTCCACTTCCGTGTCACGGCTTGCGGTCCTCCCCGAGAATTTCAATGCGCACGCGCATGCGCGCTTCTTCCAGCCATTTTCCCGCGCGGTCGCTGATTTCGCGCTGGGTCAGCAGTTCGCGGATCTGGTCGGCGACAGATTCCAGCGGCGGCGCCGCTTGCCCGCGCGCCGCGAGCTGCGGCACAAGCTGCTCGCGGTAGTACTTCTCAATTTCTTCCGCCCCGAACTGCACCGCGGGACGGAAGCGGTAGTCGAGATAGCGCGCCAGATACAACTGGTTGGCCACCAGCCGCCGCACTGCATCGCTGCTCAGTCCAAGTGACTTGAGCCGCGCGCGAAAAACCTCCGGCGAAGCAAAATTTTTCTCCAGCGCAGCTACGGCGCGGTCCACGTCGGCTTCGGAAGGCGCGGCAAAGCGCGCCGCGGCGGCTTCGCGCGTCAGGATCTGCTGATCGATGATCTGGTCGAGCAACTTGCGCTCGTCCTCGCTGCAGCCATCCACGAGCTGCTGGTAGCGCCCCAGCTCGCGCACTTCACTCAGCGTCACGATGTCGTCATCGACCCGCGCCACGATGCGGTCCACGACTTGTTGTGGCTGCCCAGGCGAGCGCATTGTCATTCTGAGGCCCGCGAGGTTCTGCGGCCCGAAGAATCTCAACCCCTCCGCGCCGCTGGGGCGGTGTACTCGGGTTGAGATCCTTCGGGCGCCCCGCAGGGGCGGGGCGACCTCAGGATGACACCATAGAAGCGTCGGCGCGATTACGGGGACCGCGAGCAGCAAACAGATTGTGATTCCGCGCCGCATCAGAAATTCGCTCCAAAATTGAAGAAGAACTGAAACCGCGGCAGCCGCGTGGCACGCATTCCGCCCAGCCCGTCGGGAATCAGAAAGGTCTGCGGATTGAGCTGGTAGCCGAGATCGAGCCGCACCGGCCCCACCGGCGTCGCGTAGCGGAAGCCGAAGCCGATGGTGTGCGAGAGATAGTTCAGCTCGTTCGTGCAGTTCTGGACACAGTGGTTCGGCGTGAGTGGGTCGAACACCGGCTTCGGCACCGACGCGCGAAAGGTGATGCGGTTGGCGCGCGCGAAGACGTTGCCCGCATCGTAAAACAGCGCACCGCCCACACGGTTGCCCACGTAGGGCAGACGCATCGGAAAACGCAGCTCCTGGTTGAACACCAGCATCGCCAGCCCGCCCAGGGGAAAGCCGGTGACCGGGTCGCGCGGACCTGCCTGGTTCAGTCCGAAGCCACGCAGCGTCGGCCCGCCGCCAGCGAAAAACCGCTCCGGCAGCGGGATGTCGGAAATTAGCGTATCGCCGAACGGTTCCTGCACGCCGAGGCGCGAGGTGCGCGCAAACACCAGGTTGCGTCCCACGCGGTGGTACGACGAGTTCTGGACAAACGCGCGCAGGAAGCTCGCGCTCGATCCCAGCTTTTTTTCTGCCACGCTCAAGTCAATGGTGTTGAATTGTCCTTTGGTGGCGTCAGCGGGGTTGTCGCGCTGCTCGCGCACCCAAGAAACCCCGAAGCCCGAAACGCGCGTGGGCTGGCTGAACAGCGGCACTTCGTTGGGATCGATGCGCAGCGAGCCGACCGACACGCGGCGATAGGCGTAGCGATAGAGCAAGGTGGTGACCGGCGAGAGACGCTGGACGAGTTGCCCCGAGGCTTCATAACGCGTCGCTGAAAACGTGCGGATGTCGCGCGACTTGTCAGCGAACGCGGTCAGCAGCAGCGTCAGGCTGGGCTTGGCGAGGAACTTCGGCGCCGTGTAGCTGACCAGGCCGCGCCCCTGCAACGAGCTGCCACGCGCCTTGAAGGAAATCGTGTGCGCGCGCCCCCCGAAATTAGCGCGCGTGACTTCGAGCAGGCCGCGCGGACTGGCGCGCACCTGGCCGGACACGGGGTCCTGGCCCCCGCCGCCGAGCCGCTGGATTTCGAAGCCACCGCCGTAGGCCACCGTCCAACGCTTGGCTTCCTCCACCAGCACAACGAGCGGCTTCACCGGCTCGGTGCCGTCGGGGTTCTGCGGCGCAATCGTCACGCGGTTGAAGATCCCCAAATCGTAAAGCCGGCGCTGCGTTTCGAGCATCGAGCCGACGCGCAGCGGGTCGCCGGGCCGAAGCTGCACTTCGCGCGCGATTACGCCGCGCTTGGTGAACTCGTTGCCGTCGATGAGAACGCGCCCAACCTTGGTCTGCGGCCCCTCCTCGATCCGGTAGGTGAGCTGCATACGATTCGCTTGGGCGGCCGGTGTCGCCGCATATTCGAAGCGCGCTTCGGAGAAGCCTTCGTTGAAATAAAGCGCCAGGATGTTGTCGCGGTCGCTGGCCACGTTTGCTTCCGAATACGGCTGCCCGGCCTGAGAGCCCACGTTGTCCAGCAGGAACTCGCTGCTCAGGGCTTTGTTCCCCTCCAGATGCAGCGCGGCAACCAGCGTCTGCGGGCCCTCCGCGATGTGGAAGCGCACGAACAAATCGCCTTCGTGGCCCTGGTAGTTTTCCAGGATTTCCGAAGTGACTTTCCCCTCGAGAAAGCCGTTGGACTGGTAAAGCGACTGGATGGAATCCTGGTCGTCGCGCAATAGCCGCTGGCTGAAACGCCCGCGGGAAATAAAGGCCTTCGGCAAAATCTTCAGCCGGCTGCGCAGGAGTTCGTCGCCGAAATATTTGTTGCCGTCGAACGCGATGCCCACCAGCCGCCGGCGCTGCCCCTGTTCGACGGTGTAGGTGATCACCTGCTCGCTCTTTTCCGGCGCTTCGGAGGACGCGTAGGACACCTGCGAATCGAAATAGCCGAGGCGTTCGAGGTAATCACGGATGGCGCGGCGGCCTTCTTCCAACAGGTCGGCGTCCACGGTGCCTTCGGCGTAGATGGGCAGCAGCTTGCGGAGCTCACCTTTCGAAATCTTCGCCCCGGTCAGCTCCACGCGGGCCTTGCCCCCGGCAAGCACTTCCATTTCGAGCGGGAGTTGGTTGCTCTGCGCGTCGTAGGCGCCGCGGCGGATCACCACGCGCGCGCCCAGGTGGCCGCGGTCGGCCAGGAATTTGCGGGTGCGCTCGGCGGCCCGCTCGAGCTTCGTGGCGGTCACATTGTCGCGCGTGTGGAGCTTAGCCCTGCGCAGCAGCAGCGCATTGGCATAACCCGTCGGATTTTTCAGAGTGATTTCGCCCACGCGCGCGCGCGGCCCCGTCACGACTTTCACTGTGATGTCCACCTGTTGCGTATCGGGATGGGGCGCCAGTTCGCGGTCGATCTGTTCCTGATAGAGGCCTTCGGTGTCGAGCACCTGGCGCAAGCGGTCGAGCGCCTCGCGCAAATCGCTCTCGCGGAAAATGCTGCCCAGCGGCAGACGCAGCGCCGCCATTGCGTACGCTTCCGATGGGTTCTGGCGCAGGCCGGTGACCCGCACGATGTTCACGTAGAAATTCTGGCGGACGACGAAATCCACGCGCAGGCCCGCGGGGGTTGGCGTAGCTTCGGCGCGTATGTCGGCAAAACGCCCGGTACGGTAAAGCCAGCGCAGGCTCTCGCGCACCGCTTCCGCGCTGTAGCTTGTTCCCAACCGAAGTGGCAAAGCGGCGGGATTTTCTTCAACGACTTCGCCGGATTCGCCGACGATTCGCACTGCGGCGATTTTCTGGCCTTCTTCCGGCAGCGCCTGGGGCTGTTGCGCCTGCGCGGCGAGCCACGCGCCCGACAGCAGCAGCGCGGCCAGCGTCGCCACAATCTTCCTCATCACCGGAACAGGACGAATCATCCGCGCTCATCTCAAGACTGATAATTCAGACGGCTGGCTAGTATATCTGCGTTGCTTGAGGGGATGTACCCCGCCGCTCCGCCACTTTTCCACTCTGCCACTCTCTGGTCATTTGCGCTACGATGTTTGCGGTTTTCTATGGACGCATCGCACTACGAGAAATATTCGCGGCAGATCCTTTTCGCACCCATCGGCGAAGCCGGGCAGGAGCGCCTGCTCGCTGCGAGCGCGGTGCTGGTGGGCTGCGGCGCGCTGGGGACGTCGCTGGCCAATCTGCTCGTCCGCGCCGGGCTAGGCAAACTGCGCATCGTGGACCGCGATTTCGTCGAAACGTCCAACCTGCAGCGCCAGACGCTGTTCGAGGAATCCGATGCGCGCGAGGCGCTGCCCAAAGCCGTCGCCGCGGAGCGGCGCCTGCGCGCCATCAATTCCGGCGTCGGCGTCGAAGGGATCGTTACCGACCTCACGCCCAAAAACGCTGAAGAACTGCTCCGCGGCTTCCCGCTGATTCTCGACGGCACCGACAATTTCGAGACACGCTTCCTAGTGAACGACGCTGCGGTGCATCTCGGCGTGCCGTGGATTTACGGCGCCGTCGTCGCCAGCTACGGCCTGACGATGACGATTCGTCCCGGCGAAACCGCGTGCCTCGCTTGCCTGCTCGAACTCGAAGGCCGCCGCGAAGGCGCCGGCATCGAAGAAACCTGCGACACCGTCGGCGTGCTCAACGCCGCGGTGAACGTCATCGCTTCGATTCAGGCCGCCGAGGCGCTGAAACTTCTGACCGGAAACACCGCCGCGCTGCACGGCAGGCTGATTTCTTTCGACGTGTGGACGGGGCAATTCCAGGCCATCCGCGTGGCGCGCAACGCCGACTGTCGCGCCTGCGGCCGCCGCGAATTCAGTTATCTCGAAGGAGAAGCGCAACCGCACATCACCATGTGCGGCCGCGACTCGGTGCAAATCCACGAACGCAGCCGCAAACTCGACCTCGCCGAACTGCGCGCGCGCCTTGCGCCCACCGTCGCCGACATCCGCCACAACGATTTTCTGCTCAGGTTCAGCGTCCCCGGCGCGGCGAACGACGGGACGCGGTACGAAGTCACCATTTTCGCCGACGGCCGCGCCATCATCAAAGGCACCCGCGACCCCGGCGTCGCCCGCTCGCTCTACGCCCGCTTTGTCGGGGCGTGAATGTAGCGGCGGATGGAACTTGTCCCGACAAAGTCGGGACGTCCGCCACATTGCCTCTCCTTCTTGTCTGTAGCGGCGGCTTTACCCCGCCATGATGGCGTGAGAAATTTCGGGGGCACAAAGCCGCCCGTACAGCAGCGCTTCATGATCAGCGAAGGCTTGCATTTGGCTCCGGGCCGCAGCATCCTGCGCTGCTGAAAACCCACATCCGACAGGTGGTGAATGATGAATCACAATCCCGGCGTTTGGTTCAGGAACACCGGCTTCCGAAAGATGTGTGTGCTGGCGGGACTGCTCTGCGTGGTCTGTTTCAGCGCAGGGGCGCAGGCGCAGCAGGCCGATCCGCTCGCCGCGGAACTGCGTGCGAAGCTCCAGCGCGACCTGCAACAGATCGCCGCAGGTCTCGACGGCGTGATGGGCATCGCGGTCAGAGACCTGACGAGCGGCGAGACGTTTTTTGTCAATGCCGATACCACATTTCCGCAGGCCAGCTCGATCAAAATCCCGATCCTCATCGAGCTTTACCACCAGGCGCAAGCGGGCACGTTGAAGCTCGAAGAGCGCGTTGAGTTGAAACGCGAGCTGATGACCGGCGGCAGCGGCGTGTTGCAGAGGTTCGGCGACGCCACCTCGGCGCTGTCGCTGCGCGATCTGGCCGTGCTGATGATCGTGCTGAGCGACAACACGGCCACGAACATCCTGATCGACCGCGTGGGAATGGTGAATGTCAACGCGGTGCTCGACCACCTGGATCTCGCGCGCACGCGCCTCCAGCGGCGCATGATGGACGCCACCGCCCAGCGCGCCAGCCGCGAAAACCTGTCCACTCCGCGCGAAATGATTGCGCTGCTGGAGCTGCTCCAGGCGGGCAAAATTCTCGACGCGACACACACTGCCGCGGCGGTGGAGATCCTGAAATATCCGAAGTCCACTTCGCTGCGCCGCGGCGTGCCCGCAAACATCGAAGTGGCCAACAAGCCCGGCGGCATCCCGGGAGTGGCCTGCGATTCGGGAATTGTGCTGCTGCCCGGACGCCCCTACGCGATCTCGGTGATGACCACTTACGATCGGAACGAAGATGCCGCGGGAGAAGCCATCACCGAAGTTTCACGCAGGGTGTTCGGCTACTTCGAACGCCTGGCGCGGTCCAATTCAACCGGCGCTCGCATCCGTTGACGCGCGCTGCCTCACCAGGGCGGCACGAAGCCGCCCCTACAGGTCGCAGGAATCGCCTTTACGGTGGAGGCGGGTGAGGCCGCGGCCAAGCGCAGCGAGTTCGTCTTCGCGGAGCGCCTTCTCGATGCGCGGAAAAATCACGTTTTCTTCCAGCCGGACGTGGTCGTTCAGGACGCGCGCGAGTTCGGTGATTTTTTCCTCCACGGGCTCGCCCGCGGCGAGCAGCGCTTCGGTGTCCTGCACAATCGCGCGGATGGCGGCATGTTCGGAGAGCATGCGCACAACGTCGCGGTCGCCTTCCAGCAGGACATGCCGCGCGTAGGCGGGCAGCAAAACCTCTTCCTCTTCGCGGAAATGTTGCTGCCCGGCCTTTTTCCAGAAGCGCACAAATTTTTCGGCCACGCGGCGCAGCGCCGCAGCACGTTTCGCGGCGGGCTGTTGCCGCGCGCGGCGGATTTCCAGCGCCTGGATGAGCGCGAAATGGTGGTGCTGGCTGAGCGGGTGCAGGCTGGGATGTCGCTTCATGAGTGCTCTGCTAATGTAGCAGAAAACTCTGGGCGCGCGTGTAGCGCCGGCATCCTGCCGGCCTCGTCCCCAGAAGGAAGAGGCACCGGGCCGCCTGGAAGGCGGCGCTACAGACAGGTCAGCATCCGCTGCCAGCTAGCAGGGTGCTGAAGAACCCGTGATTTTTTCGATTTTCATGATTTCGCCTCTTCAGATTCGATGCGACGGTGCATCTCTTCCGGTTTTTCTGGCCCGCGGCGCGCGCCTGCCCGACACGGGGAACACGGCTCCACGACTAGCCCCCGACTCCCATCCGTTCCAGGTGCGCCAGCCGCAGCAGGTTGTACGCGGCCGCCCACAGATAGGCCACCTGCTGGATCTTCCAGCGGCCCACATGCCGCACCTTGCGCAGTCCCCCGGCTTGTTTCATCCAGCCGAACATCTGCTCGATCTTCTTGCGCACCCGCTGGCTGATCTGGTAGCCGCGTGTTTTCATCCGCCGGAGCATCCGGCGTCGTGCCTCTCCGGCCGGTCCGGGGCTGGTCACCCGCTCGGCCGAGATGGGCACGTGCGGTGTGATGCGCAAGTCTTCTTCGATCGTGCGCAAGAACTCGCCCGCCTCGTACCCTCGATCGGCTCCCAGTGTCTTCGGCTTGCGCCGGTGCCGCCGCCGGAAGCGCCGCAGCAACGTCTTGGCCATCTCGCGCTCGGCGTGTCCATCGGCAGCAGCCACACCGATCTCCAGGCACAGCCCGTGGCGGTTCTCCATCAACACATGCCCGCTGTGACACAGCAGCGCCGCCGTCGCCCGGCTCTTCCGCGCCAGCCGCGCCTGGGGATCCGTGGTGGAGCGGTGTGTTTCGTTCGTGCGCTTCTGCCCGTGAAAGTCCACCGACGGATTGCTGCCGCCTGCGGCGGGCGGCTCGTCCCGCGGTTCGCCTTGGGGCCGAAAACTCTTCAGCGAGGCCCACGACTGGATCAGCGTGCCGTCCACGGTGAAGTGAGCGTTCGAGGCGTACTGCTCAACCAGCGTGGTCGCCACCACCCGCTCGAAAAACTTCTGCACCAAGCCGTGCCGCTCGAAGCGCTCGCGGTTGTGGGTGAAGGTCGTCGCGTCCCACACCACCGCGTCGGGATCGAGATCGCAGAACCAGCGGTACAGCAGGTTCCAGTTGATGGCGTCCACCAACCGCCGCTCCGACGGAATCGAGTACAGCGCCTGCAACAGCAGCGCCTTCAACAATGCCTCGGGTGGAATCGACGGCCGTCCCTGCTCGCTGTAGGCGGCATCGAACGCACGCCCCATCTGCGCGAGCACTTCATCGGCACGGCGCTTGATCGCGCGCAGCGGATGATCTTGCGCCAAGCGCTCCTCGGTGTTGGCCACGAAAAACATGGGGTTCTGCAAGTTCGCATTTCCGCGCACGAAGTTCACCTCGACGAGAGATTTCGCCCACCTTCTGCCGGGCGTCTGACCTTCGTGCATCCTAACGTGCATGTGCAGTTCCAAACAGAGAGTTTTTCAGCACCCTGCTAGGGATTGGGAACGGAGATAGAGGCGCGGCGGCCGGCGGCGCGTTCGAGATGCTCGTGCAGGTTCATCAGGGTGAGGAAGGTAGCGAGGATGCGCGATTTCAGTTCATCGGAAAGTTTCGGGGTGCGCGTACCGACGCGCGCCAGCACTTCACCCTGGTCGGCGACAAAATCGGAGAGTTCAGCGTGGCGGGCCGCGCTCGAAGTGCCGCGCGCGATTTCCAGCCGCAGGTCCCAGCAGGTGCGCTCCAGTTGCTGCGTGAAGTGCAGCACGCACTGGCCCGCACTTTCCAGTTCTGCGGGGACAGGGCTCTTGCATCCGGGATTGGAGCAGGCAGTCGCCATCGGCGTCGCGGCTAGGGTGCATTTCCTTCTAGCACCCTGAGCGCGAAATTGCCAACGGCGGATGTGCGCGCGTCGCGAATGTGGCAACCCGGTGCGCGACAACGAATGGTGTTGACCTGATGGACGGGCGCAGCAAGTTAGGTCTCGCGGGCGGAGCAAGCTCCGCCCGCAGAAGGCGGCGTCGAGCCGCCGCACTCCAAGGCGCGCTGGCGCGCGCAAAACAGCAAAACCCTCAAACCACGGCGAGGGCGGCTTCGAGGTCAGCGATGATGTCGTGCCAATCTTCCAGCCCGAGCGACAACCGGATGCCGCCGGGGTGCAGCCCGCCGGACATTTTCTCTTCGTCGGGAATGGCCGAGTGCGTCATGGAAAACGGGCTTTCGATGAGCGTTTTGATCTGTCCCAGGCTGACGGCGAGCGTGATCGTGTAAGCGTGCTCGGCAACGAAGTCCACGAAACGCTCGGCCGCGGCGGCGGCCGTCTTGTCGGAGCCCTTCAGCTCGAAATAAATCATGCTGCCGGGCGCGAACTTGCCATCGTAGCTGACCATCTGCCGCTTGGCCAGCTCAAGCTGGGGGAAGTTCGGCAGGCCCGGATAGACCACGCGCGCGACCTTGGGCTGCTTCTGCAAGAATTCCGCCACGCGCATCGCCGCTTTCTGCTGGTTCACCATGCGCGTCGCGAGGGTGGGCAATCCGTAAACCAAGATGGGCCAGGCGTTGCGAGGCGAGAGCACGCCGCCGAAATCTTTGCGGAAAAGCATCAGCGAGTGATAGTCGGCGTTGCTGCCGACCACCACGCCGCCCACTTCGGTGCCGAAGCCACCGATATCTTTCGTCAAGCTGTTGATAACCAGGTCGGCGCCGAGTTCGAGCGGCCGCTGGCAGAACGGAGTGGCAAAGGTGTTGTCCACCAGGATGCGCATGCGGTCTTTTTCTTCACGACCGTCGTTCAGTTTGTCCACCACAGCGCGCACCGCCGCGATGTCGATCAGCTCCATCGTGGGGTTCACCGGCGTTTCGAAATAGACGACGCGGGTATCGCGCGTGGCGACGCGCGCAATGCTGGTCGGGTCGGTCATATCGCAGAACACGGGTTCCACGCCCCAGCGCGGCATCCAGGTGGTCAGCAGCTCGTGCGTGCAGCCGTAGAGCACACGGTGCGCCACTAGCTGCTGCCCCATCGAGACCTGCGAGCAGATGGCCGCGCTGATCGCAGCCATGCCGGACGCGTAGCACACGGCGATATCGCCAGCTTCGGCGACCGCCAGATTTTCTTCGAGCATGCCGCGGGTGGGCTCGTCGAGCCGGTCGTAGATGTAGATGGGCGCTTTCTGGGCCACGGCCGTGCCGAATTCAGCGAAGCCTTCCGCGCCGCGCTGCACCGACTTCAGCCGATAGGTCACCGAAGCGGATTGCGGCGGAACGACGTGGTGGTCGTAGTCCCACCGGCCGGTGGCAAAGCTGCCGTGGATGAGCCGCGTGCGCAGCTTGTACTGTTCGCGAGGCTTTTTCGGCTCGCGTTGGGCCTTGTGCGCTTGGGCAGACTTCGACGTGGAAGCAATTTCCTGCTTGGAGGACATTGGGGTTCTCCTCCGTCCCTCGCCCTCGAGGGACGTCCCCTGCCGATCCTGGGATTTTCACCCAGGCTCTCGGACGGTCTCGAAGGGCCGGGACCGTTCGGGGATACGGCGCGTGGCGGAAAACATGCCCGCGCACGGCGCCGTAATCGAAAACCCGCGAGAGGCGCCCCTCCCGAAGCCTCGGGATGGAGTCGCCCCGGCAAACGGGCTGGCCCCGTACCATGCGGTACGGGGTGGTATCTTCGGGTGCGGCTAGCACCAAAATACCACTTTCCGAAGCTCGATGAAACCACGGATGCACACGGATGAACGCAGATGTGTCAGATGTTGATGCGACGCTCAGCCAGGATGCCGCAGCAAGAGGTTACCGGCGAGACGCCGGCGCTACATTGAGGTGCATTCGGAGCCGCGCTGATTGTCGAGTTTCGTTTTTCGAAATTGGGGGGCTGTGCTAGACTACACGGGCAAGAGTCTGGGAAAACTCCTGCAATCTTATCCTTACGAGGCTCTCCTATGTCTGGCCATTCGAAATGGGCCACCATCAAGCATAAGAAGGCGGCGACGGACGCGAAGCGCGGCCGCATCTTCACGCGTCTGATCCGCGAAATCAGCATCGCCGCGCGCGCCGGCGGCGCCGACCCGATTACGAACCCGCGCCTGCGCACCGCCATCGCCAGCGCCAAAGCCGAAAACATGCCCAACGACAACATCGAGCGCGCCATCCTGCGCGGCACGGGGCAACTGGAGGGCGAGCAGTTCGAAGAAGTGATGTTCGAAGGGTACGGCCCGGGCGGCGTGGGGATGCTGGTGCAGGCGGTGACTTCGAACCGGAACCGCTCGGTGGGGGAAATACGTCACGTGATGTCGAGGCACGGCGGCAATATGGCCGAGGCGGGCGCGGTGGGCTGGATGTTCAGCCGCAAGGGCGACATCGTCGTGCCCAAAGAACAGGCGGATGAAGAAAAGATGATGAACCTGGTGCTCGATGCCGGAGCCGAAGACTTGCGCGACGACGGCTCCACCTGGGAAGTAATCACTCCGCCTGAAGCGTTCGATGCCGTGCGCGACGCGCTGACCCGCGCGGGCCTTACTCCCGCTTCGGCCGAAGTCGGCTGGATCCCGCAGAACTACATCAAGCTGACCGGCAGCGAAGCGCAGCAGATGATCCGCCTGGTGGAAGCGCTGGAAGAGCACGACGACGTCCAGCACGTCTACGCGAATTTCGACGTGGACGAAAAAGAAATCCAGGCCGCGGTTGCCGCAGGTTGATCTTTCTTATCCCGTCACGCGCGTGAGAAAAAAGGTTAGCGGCGCGATTTCCCATCCGGGTAAACTGGCCGCGGCGCGGAAACTCGCTTCCGCGCGCAGGGCGATGCATACCTCCAAACGTAACGGCACCTGGACGCGCATCCTTGGCGTGGACCCCGCTTCGACCGGGCCGACGGGTTACGGCGTGGTGGAAACCGACGGCCGCACGACGCGCGTGCTGCGCTTCGGCACGTTGAAGCCCGCGCGCACGAGCGATCCCGCCGCGCGCCTCCAGGAGATTCACACGCGCCTGGCGCAGCTCGTGGAAGAATTTTCGCCTGACGTGATGGCCATTGAAGCCATCTTCAGCGCGTTGAACGTGAAGACGGCGCTGAAGCTGGCGGAGGTGCGCGGCGTGGTGATGCTGGCCGCGGCACAGGGCAAAGTGCCCGTGCACAGCTATTCACCGCTGGAAGTGAAGGCTTCGGTGACCGGCTACGGCCACGCGAGCAAAGAGCAGGTGCAGCAGATGGTCCGCGCGGAACTGAGCCTGCGGGAGGCCCCGCAGCCCGCCGACGCGGCCGACGCCCTCGCGGTCGCGCTCTGCCACCTGCACGCGACACGCGCGCAGGCGCGCATCGCCGCGGCTACGGGAATGACGACGCCTGTGCCGCATGCGGTGCCGGGCCGAGTCAACCGCCGCCGCGCGGCGCGCATCCGAATTTCTCGATGAGCCGATTCATCCATTGCCGCGCTATCCAGTCTTTCCCTGCGGTGTTGGCATCTCAGAATGCTGCTCCGGACGGGGCCTTCGCAGCCGCCTGCGGCAGCGAGGAGCGCGCTTCGCGCAACCGGTTTTTCCCAGCGCTGAAGCGCTGGGCTAAGTTCCGCCGCCCCTACGGGGCTTGGACCGTGCTGTTGGCGCTAATGGTGTGCGGGTCTGGCAGCACCGCCGATGGGCAGACACTCGTCTACCGCAAGGTGTTCAAGGGCAGCGCGCCGGAATTCACCGAAATCAAAGTGAACGTCAGGGGCAAAGCCACTTACGACATCCGCAGCCTGAACGACGAACCCGACGCCAGCCCGTTCACCGTGAGCCCTCCGGTGGTGAAGAAGCTGTTCGAGCTGGCCGCGCAATTGAACCACTTCAACGGGGCCGATCTCGACATCAAGCGGCGCATCGCCAACCTGGGCCAGAAAACCTTCCGCTACGAAGGCCCGGAAGGCAATTTCGAGGTCACCTTCAACTACACCACCAATGTCGCCGGGAGCCAGCTCCACCAGCTCTTCGAAGGCCTGGCGCGGCAGCAGGACCACCTCTCGAATTTGCAGCGCCGCCTGCGCTTCGATCGCCTGGGCGTGAACGACGCGCTCATCAGCTTCGAAGCCGACTACAACCGCAAGATCATCCCCGAACCGGAAACGCTGCTCCCCGTGCTCGAGCAGATCGCCAACGATTCGCGCGTCGTCGATATTGCCCGCCAGCGCGCCCGCTCCCTGGTTGAACGCATCCGCCTGGCAAAGTGACGCACCCGCGCAGGGGCGTGTCATCCTGAGGGAGTCCATCCCGAAGTTTCGGGACGGGCGACCGAAGGATCTCTGCCTCGCACCTTAGGGTTGTGCGCCTGCTATAATCGCGGCACGTTGCCCCCTGGCCCTGGAGCTAGCCTGATGCCTCGCACACGAGCCCCGTGGTGGATGTACCTGATCGCCGCGTCGTTCCTCGCTTTCCTGCTTCTATTCGCCTACGTCATGTTTTGGGGTCCCGAGTTGCTGGGTATTAGAGTGGACTACCCGGAAGGCGCAGTTCAGGTCAGAGCAGTGCTTCCCGGTTCTCCGGCCATGGGCGCGGGCTTGCAGCCGGGTGACCTCATCGTGGCTGTGAATGGGCAAGTCATCGTCGGCAGGTTCGACTTTTCCTCCGCAGAGCAGAACTTCGAAATCGCCCGGCCGCTTCATCTTCGGGTGAAGCGCGGCTCTGAACTCCTCGAGAAGTTAGTAGTGCTCGGGCGTAGACAGGTTTTGTGGTCGGCGGAGGAACTGGGCAACTTCGTAATCCTCGGTGCTTTCGTTCTCATGCTGCTCCTGGCATTCCTGATTGCATTTCAGCGTCCCCATGACACGGTCGCTCGGGTCGCCGCATTGTATTTGGCGAACATGGCCATTTTCGGTTGTCTCATCCTCCCTCCCGGTTTTGCCGCGGCCTGGCGTCAGCTTCCCCTCCTTTTGGGTGGGCTGCTTTGGATCGCACGTGTGTCTGCGACTTTGATTGGTCCGGTCACATTCACCTTTGTCTCCATCTTTCCCCAGAAGTTCCCGCTCCCGCGCTGGGTGCAGGTGTTGGGTTGGATTCCGGGACTCCTTTTGGCGCCCTGCATCCTCTACTTTCAGTTCCGCGCGGTGTATCAGCCCGGGTGGGTCGTCAATCCCTGGATGGCTCACGCCTTGAGCACAGAAGGAATTGTGCTGGCTTTCTACGGCTTGGCCGCTTTCATTGTGTTTGTTGCAAACTACCGCAGGTTGGAGGATCTCAACCAAAAGCGGCGCGTGCGTGTGCTTCTGTTGGGCGGCATTGTAGGCCTCCTCCCTGGCTTTCCTTTTGCCGTCTCCTTCGCGCTGGGGCCTTCTACCCCGCTCGCCCGCTTTTTCTTGTCAACGCCCTATCTCTTCGTCGGCAGCTTCTTTTTCGTCGTCTATCCGATTACTTTTGCCTACGTGGTTTTGCGACACCGGTTTTTCGACGTTCGCGTGATGATCCGCCAGGGATTGCAGTACGCGATGGCGCGGCGGATTGTGCTCGCGGCCGTGCCCGTCCTGGCGGCGATTCTCGTGGCCGATTTGCTGCTGCATGGCGACCAGCCGCTGCTGGCTGTCGTAAAGGCTCGGGGGTGGGTTTACGTGGTGCTGGGCGGATTGGCGGCGGTGGCCCACGCGCGGCGCAACCAGTGGCTGGAAACTCTGGACCGGCGCTTTTTCCGCGAACGCTACGACGCGCAACGCCTGTTGCGCGAAGTGGCCGAAGAAGTGCGCGAGGCGCAGAGCATCGAGCGCGTGGCGCCGCGGGCGGTCGCGCGCATCGAGGCGGCTGTGCATCCCGAATTTGTCGCCTTGCTTGTGCGCGAACCCGGCGCGCCGGGGTTCCGCGCGCGGGCCGCAGCTCCCGCCGGGCAGGCCCCGCCGCCTCTGCCCGCCGAAGGCAAGCTGATCGGGCTGGTGCGCTTGCTGGGCAAACCCGTGGACCTTTCCGCCACCGAAAGCGGCTGGCTGCGCGAACAACTCCCGCACGAGGAAACCGATTTTCTGCGCCGTGCGAAAGTCGAATTCGTGGTGCCGATCGCGATGGCGGCAGAGCACACCGAAGCGCTGCTCGTTCTGGGAGCGAAGCGCTCGGAGGAACCGTACGGCCGCGAAGATCAGGAACTCTTGCTGGCGATCGCAGCCAGCCTCGCGCTGGTGCTGGAACGGCGCGTCGCCGAGCCGCTGCGCGCCCCGCGCGCCCTGGAGGAATGCCCGCGGTGCGGCGCTTGTTACGACACCGGCACGGGCCGCTGCGCGCAGGACCAGGCGCAGCTCATGCCGGCGCGGCTACCCCGCGTGCTCGCCGACCGCTACCGCCTGGACCAGCGGCTGGGCCAGGGCGGCATGGGCACCGTATACGAGGCCACCGACACCGCGCTGGAACGTCGCGTGGCGGTGAAGATGATCCGCGAAGACTTGGTCGGCAACGCGGAAGCGGCGGAGCGCTTTCGCCGCGAAGCGCGAGTCGCGGCAGGCTTCGCGCACCCCAACGTGGTTACGGTCCACGACTTCGGCGTCGTTGAGTCGAACCGCGCGTTTCTGGTGATGGAACTTCTGGGCGGGATCTCGCTGCGTGATGCGCTGCGCAAGGAAGGACACCTGCCGGCGACGCGCGTGCTGGCGATTGCGAGCGACGTTTGCGCGGCGGTGGACGCCGCCCACCGCAAGCAGATCGTGCACCGCGACCTGAAACCGGAAAATATCTTCCTCGCGCGGGCGGAGTCCGGCGAATCCGCCAAGGTGCTCGATTTCGGCATCGCCAAATTCCTGCCTTCGGATATGCAGCTCACCGTGGATACGGCGACGCACACCCTGTCGGGCACACTGCTCTATATGGCTCCGGAGCAGCTTCGCGGCAGCGAGGCGCACGTGAGCTGGGACCTCTGGGCGCTGGCTGTGGTGGCCTACGAGATGCTGACCGGCGCGCACCCGTTCGCCAGCCCGACAGTGGGCCAACTGCACAGCGCCATCCTCGAAGGCCGCTTCGCCCCGGTGGCGCAGCGTGTTCCTGATGCTCCCGCGCGCTGGCAGGAATTTTTCGAGCACGCGCTCGCCGCCGAGCCGCAGCGACGCCCGAATTCCGCCTCCGCGCTGCTCGCCGAATTGCGGGAGGCCCTTGGGTGATTGGTCCCCGGCAGATCCACCCCTCCGGTATCGCTTGACCTAGCGGGAACTGAGGCGGACGATAGAGGTGTCGAAAAGAGGCGCAACCTAGATGCCGGGAGCGCCATCCCATTAGATAGGGGGCTGCCCCCCGGAGGAGGACCTTATGCGCCGACTACCGAGCTCTTGGGCCTCCATCATCGTGATGGTAACGCTAGCCTTCGCGCTACCTGTCACAGCGCAAACCAACGACTATTCCTACGTCCGCATCGTCCGCCTGAGCCTGGTCGAAGGCGACGTGCAGCTCATGCGCCCGGGTGAGGGCCAGTGGGAAGCCGCGCTGATGAATATGCCGATCCGCCAGGACTACACCCTGGCGACGGGTCAAGGCCATGCGGAAGTGGAGTTTGAAAGCGGCGCGACCGCACGCATCGCCGAGAACACCACCCTGTACTTCACCGAACTGGCGCTGGCCAACGGGGGCCGCATCACGCGGCTGACGCTGCAACAGGGCACCGCCACATTTGAAGCGAATCTTTCCCGCAACGACATTTTCGAAGTGCACACGCCGCACCTGGCCACCGCCGTCACTGACAACGCCCGGTACCGCGTCGACGTCACCGCCGAGGGAAGCTGGGTGAGCGTCTGGAAGGGTGACGTGCAAGTGGGCACGCTGAACGGCGCCTCCAGCAGAGTGGGCAAGGGCCGCGGCGCTTTCGTGGGCGCCGCCGACACCTCGCAGATGCAGCTCATCCGCAATGCCGAGCCCGATGCGTGGGACCGCTGGGTGGACGAGCGCGACTCCGTCATCCTGAGCGCGACCCATGCGGCGCAGCGCTACACCAATTCGCCGTATTCCTACGGCCTCTCCGATTTGTATTACTACGGAGGCTGGTACAACGTGCCGGGCTACGGCTACGGCTGGCAGCCCTATGGCATGCCCATCGGCTGGTCGCCGTTCTGGAATGGCCGCTGGTTCTCCATGAACGGATTCGGTTGGACGTGGGTGAGCTACGAGCCCTGGGGCTGGCTGCCCTATCACTTTGGGTCCTGGACCTGCCTCCCGGGCCGGGGCTGGTTCTGGGTGCCCGGCCAATTCGGTCAGTGGAACCCCGCGCCGGTGCATTGGGTGCAACTGGGTGGACACATTGGTTGGGTCCCGAGGTCGCCGGGTGATAGGCCGGGCGGACCTCCGGCCAATCTGCCGCAAGGGCCTGTGGTCAACACGCCGCGCGGCTTCATCGGCGGCACGCCCAACCAGCGCGCCGATTTGAGGCCCGGCGATAAGCCGACGATGCTCGACCGGCCGCCGCTCGACGACGGCGTGCCTCTGCGTCCGCGTGGAACACCGGGCATGATTGGCGCCAGACCTCTTGCGCCGGAAAATACCGGCGGCGCCGCGCCAGCGCGAAGCCCGACAGATCCGCGCGGCTTCGCGGGTCGCCCGTCCGCACCGACAGGGCCAGAACCGGGAATCATCTACGACAAGAACTCACGCCGGTTCATCGACAACCCGCGCGCGCCTTTGCGTCCGCAGAATGACACGTCCGGTGAGATTGGACGGCCGGTGACATTGCCGGTCGCGCCTCCCGGCCCGGCGACTCAGCCAACAGGTGTGGACACAACGCGCAGCACGCCGATGACACCTCGCAACGCCAGAACACTGGGGGTTCCGGACCGTCCGCGCGTTTCCGATGAACGCATACCCAATATGTACGGCCGCGGAGAGGGCCAGATCGGCGGCGCGCCGCAGCGTCCCAGCACCATGGGCACGCCGCGCACGAATGTGCCGCAGCCCAATACACCGCCGCCGCAACCGCGGTGGGAGTCGCGGCCGATGCCTTCGTCTCCACCGCCGCGCACGACAGCTCCGCCTCCGGCACCTAGGGTTTCACCGCCGCCGTCACCGCCACCGGCGCCTCGAGTTTCGCCGCCAGCGTCACCCCCGCCGACGCCGCGGCCACCGTCCAGTGGCGAAGCCGGGAAGCCGCAGTCGCGGCCTCCCGTCAAGCCGCCCGGCAAGTAAGTTTCACGCATCCGTTCCCTTTCCAGGGGACGGGTGTGTCTGGAAAAAACGGAAGTTGGAGGTTGGAGATTCGAAGCTAGAAGATGGAAGCAGGGAGTTAAAGAAAAGAACTGATTAGTGGACGATGATGCCGGCGTAACCGACGACGGCGTCGCGGTCACCGCTGATGTCGCCGGAGGTCGCGTACTTCACCAACTCGGCGCGCGTCGCACCGATTTGTCGCGCGGCGGTGAGCATGGCCACGGCAGGCCCGAAGCCGCACATGGAGATGCTTTCGTTGCGCACGGTGTCGTAGAGCCCGCGGGGGTCGAGCGCCAGGATCTTGGCGATGGCGCGGTGGTCTTTGCGGCGCGTGACCTCGTCGCTCTCGTAGTGGTTCATGTCCGAGCTCGCTACCACCAGCACCGGCTCGCTGCGCGCGGAGAGCACTTGCGCCAGCGCTTGGCCGAGCTGTTCGAGGGACTGGAAGCGGTCGGTGCCGAGCGCGATGGGCACGAAGCGGAAATCGCTCACCAGCCGCTGCAGGAACGGCAACTGCACTTCGAGCGCGTGCTCCGCGCGGTGCGCCACCGCATCTTCGTGCAGCAGCGGGCAGGCGCGCAGCAACTCCGTTGCGAGCTCGCTATCCACCTGCACGTCTCCGAGCGGGGTGTGCCAGGCGCCTTCGGACAGAATCGCGAGCGGCTGGCCCTGCGGGTAATGCCGCGGACAGAGGATCACGAAGCGCGTGGGAAGCTCCATCCGCGCGTACACCGCTCCGGCAACGTGTCCCGAATACATATAACCGGCGTGCGGGACGATGCAGCCGCGCGCGTGCACGCGTCGCGGGACCGGCGCCTGCGTGATGAAGGCATCCACTTCGCGCGTGAGTTCCCGGGGATTGGAAGGATAAAAGCGGCCTGCCACTGCTGGCTGGCGAATCATGACGCGCCTCCGTTCCTGCGACGCGCCGGCGCGCGCCCGCGCGGTCAGAGGGGTTTGGAAGGCTTGCCTTTGATTTTCACGGCGACGTCGGTGCCGGACTCGGACTCAACGACCACGATGTCACCCGGCTGGTAGCCGCCGCTTTCCGCTAGTTTTTCCATTTGCGGCGCGAGCTTCGGCGAAAATTTGAAAGTGCGGACGAAATACGTATTCTCGGTGGACTGCACCATAATCTGCGTCGTGTTGAAAACAAGGACCTGGCCCTTAAATTTCTCCAGTTTCACCTTGGGGCTTTTGGTCTTGGCAGGCTTGGAGGATTGCGCCTGCGCGGTGAAGGCGGGCGCAGCGGCCACAATCAATACGGCCAGAAAAGCGACGCGAATGCTAGAGCGAGTCATCGAGAGTAATCTTCAGTGATTTCAGGAAACGAATGTCCTGCGGCGTGATCTGTGCCTGGCGTGGCGCGGCGTCGTCGCCGACGATCTCCTCGTCCACGCGGATGTGCAGGGCTTCGAGAAAACGTTTGTCGCTGGCAGTCATCTTCACGGGCTTGTTCTCGCGGCGCGCCAGGCCGATGGTGGCGTCGAGCTTCAGCACGATATCGAACCCGGCGGCGCGCAGATTGGCGATGGCTTCGGCGATGCGCTCGGAGTCGGAAACCGTCTCGTTGATGGCGTGCCCCAGCTCCTTCAACAGTTGTTTTAGTTGGCTGTCGAGTTGCAAGTCGTCCTCCCACTAAACCCCTGTAAAGTGATTCTATGACGCGGCCCCGGCGGACACAAGACCCGAATTCGAGCCTGCGCCGCACCCGGCAATAACGCCCGGACCGCTGAGGCGGCTCCCAGCCAGCCCTGGAGCGCGCGTCGAGCTGCTGTTCCCAGGGCGCTAGAGAAAGAACTTGTGGTGCGCGTGAACGAAGTCGCCGACGCGGCGCATAAAATCCATTTCGTCCGGAGCGAGCGGGCCGCGCGCTACCGCGGCCAGATTCTCACGCAACTGCTCGGCGCTGCGCGGCGCGGTGAAACAGACGTGCACGTGCGGATTGCTCAGCACGAAGCGGTAACATTCGCCCGCGGTGGGCACGCGCTCTTCAGCAGGCCAGCCGCGCTGGCGGCGCAGCAGATACGTCCAGCGCGTGGCCGTGTGGTTGACCACGCCAGGGTTCGACGCGGCGAGATGCGGAAAAATGTCCTGCTCAGCGCCGCGGTGCGCGGCATTGTAGCGCATCATCAGCACGTCGAGCACGCCCCGGCGCACGAGCTCGCCTGCGTAGCGACGCTGGTGCGTGGAGACCCCCATGGCACGAATTTTGCCTTCGTCCTTGAAACGCTGAAGAAGCTCGATCGTGCGCGGACGCAGCTTGCCTTCGCCGAGCCAGAAGATCTGGAACACGTCCACGTAGTCAGTGTCGAGCCGGCGCAGCGCGTCTTCCAGCGTCCGGCGCAGGCACCATTCGGACTGAAAATTCCGGCCAGTGGCGATGACAATTTTCTCGCGCATTCGCGGCAGCACTTCCCGCAGCGCGCGCGTCATCTGCGTATCGCCCCACCACCAGATGACGTAATTCATGCCCGCGTCGAGGCCTTCGCGCAGAGCGGCTTCACCCGGGCGATAGGTGCCGGCCAGACCCAGGCGGAAGACCGGCCAGCCAGTACGCCCCAGCGTGGTGTGCAGGAAATCAGGCGCGGAGTTGGAATCGGGCACGGAGTCCTCCAGGCGGACGCCGTGTTCATCCTACACCGAAGACCCCGGCGACTGCACAGGCTGAGAGTCTGCGCCACCGAGTCTGCTAGAATGGCCGCGTGTGGCCCCGGCTGATTGACGCTCTGATTCGCGCGCTCGCCGAACTTGTTCGCTCGCTGTGGCGTGTTACGCGGCAAGTGTTTCACGAAGTCACCGGCGCGTTTTTCATTCTCTTTGCGGCGATCGGCGGACTGTCGTTCTGGCGCGAGTGGCACCGCGGGAGTGAGGCGTGGCTGGTCGCGCTGGCCGCGGGCTTCACGCTGATGATGACCTGGTTTGCGGTGGCGTCGTTCCGCAGCGCGCGACGGGTACGCTGAACATGGCGAAAAAAGTTGAGAACAAAGCGGCGGCCAAGGAGCCCAAGGACCGTTTCGCGACGCTTTCCGGCGTCCCGCTGAAGACGGTTTACAACCCCGAGGACCTGCGCGGCTGGGACTACGACGAACAGGTCGGCTATCCCGGCGAGTACCCGTTCACGCGCGGCGTATATCCGACGCTGTACCGCGGGCGGCTGTGGACGATGCGGCAGTACGCCGGCTTCGGCACCGCGGCCGAATCGAACCGCCGCTACCGCTACCTGCTCGAGCAGGGCCAGACGGGGCTTTCGGTGGCTTTCGATCTGCCCACGCAGATTGGTCTCGACTCCGACCATCCGCTGGCGCAGGGCGAAGTCGGCAAAGTCGGCGTGGCCATCGACTCCCTCGAAGACATGGAGACGCTGTTCGCGGGCATCCCGCTCGCGCGCGTTTCCACTTCGATGACCATCAATGCGAGCGCGGCGATTCTGCTGGCGCTCTACGTGGCCGTAGCGAGAAAACAGGGTGCCGACCTGAAGCGGCTCTCCGGCACGGTGCAGAACGACATCCTGAAGGAATACACCGCGCGGGGGACGTACATCTATCCGGTGCGCAATGCAATCCGCATCGTCACCGACATTTTCGCCTGGTGCCGCACCGAGCTGCCCAACTGGAATTCCATTTCGATCTCCGGCTACCACATCCGCGAAGCAGGCTCGACAGCCATACAGGAAGTGGCCTTTACGCTGGCGGACGCGATCGCCTACGTCGAAGCCGCGGTCGGCGCGGGGCTGCACGTGGACGAGTTCGCGCCGCAGCTTTCGTTTTTCTTCAACGCGCACAACGACCTGCTGGAAGAAATCGCCAAGTTCCGCGCGGCGCGGCGGCTGTGGGCGCGGACGATGCGCGAACGGTTTGGCGCGCGCGACCCGCGTTCGCTGATGCTGCGCTTCCACGCGCAGACCGCGGGCAGCTCGCTGACCGCGCAGCAGCCGGAAAACAACATTGTGCGCGTGGCCATCCAGGCGCTCGCGGCGGTGCTGGGCGGCTGCCAGTCGCTGCACACGAACTCGATGGACGAGGCGCTGGCTCTGCCGACGGAATTTTCGGCGACGGTCGCGCTGCGCACGCAGCAAGTCCTGGCGCACGAAAGCGGCGTGGCCAATACGATGGACCCTGTCGCCGGCTCCTACGCCATCGAGCGCCTGACCGACACGATCGAAGCCGGCGCGCGCGAATACATCGGAAAGATCGACGCGATGGGCGGCATGCTGCGCGCCATCGAAAGCGGTTTCGTGCAAGCGGAGATTCAGAACTCGGCGTACGAATACCAGAAAGCGGTCGAGCGCGGTGAGCATATTGTCGTCGGCGTGAACCAGTTTGTCACCGAAGAGCAGAAGCCGATCCCCATTCTGCGCATCGACCCGGAAATCGAACGCACGCAGGTGGAGCGCGTGCGAGCACTGCGCGCGCGGCGTGACGCCGCGAAAGTGAAGGCCGCGCTGGCCGAAGTCGAGCGGCGCGCGGCGTCGAGTGAGAACCTGCTGCCCGCGATTCTGACCGCGGCCGAGGCCTACGCCACGGTCGGTGAAATTTCTGACGCGATGCGCCGCGTCTGGGGCGAGTACAAGGAAACCGTGGTGGTGTAAGCCTCTAGCCCGCGTCTTCAGGCGCGGGGCCTTCCGCCGGAAATACCCCGCTCTGAAGAGGCGGGCTACAACTATGAAACAATCCTTGCAAGCGGAAATTCGCTGGGCGCGGCGCGTGGTGACGCCGGCGGACGCGGTGCGCTTCATCAACGCGGTCGGCTACTGCTTGCTTTTCCCCATCACGCGGCTGCCGCTGCCGTCGCTTTACTACGCCTGCGCGCGGCGCGACATCCACCTTGGGCCGGGCTGGGACAAATACTGCGAGAAAATCTGGCGGTGGAAAGACGAATTGCCGCGGCAGCGGAGGGCGTTCTATGCCAAGTATTTCAAGCTGCGTGGCACGTTTATCTCGCTCGAAATGCTGCCGCATTTTCTGGCCATGCGCGGCACCGCTGCGGCGGCGGGCGACCACGAGCGTTTCTACTCGAGCGGGCTTATCAGCCACGATGCGAGCGCCATCTGGCAGACGCTCGACAAGCTTGGGCCGCTGGCGCGGCTGGAATTGCGCCACGCCTGCAAAATGGAATCGGCCGCGGGCAACCAGCGCTTCAAGCGGGCGATGGCGGAGTTGCAGTGCCTGCTCGCCGTGGTGCACTACGGCGCGGAACAGGAGACCGAGTCGTGGGCCTCGGTGCGTTACGAACTGACCGCGCGCGCGTTTCCGAAGCAGGTCACCGTGGCGCGGAAGATTGCGCCGGAGGCGGCGCGCGCCGCCCTCGCCGCGAAGTATCTTGAGTGGCATCCGGACGCGCCGCCTGCGCTGCTGGCGCGCTTGTTCGGCTGGACGAAGGGAGAGGCAGTAAGCGCGGCGAAAGGCGCAAGAGCAGCGTCATCCTGAGTCCGTCCCGCCCCTGCGGGACGGGCGAAGGATCTCAACGTTGAGATGCTTCGCCCCGACATCCGCCGAAGGCGGATCGGGGCTCAGCATGACGATTCAGGAACAATGATGCGTTTGATTCTGGCATCGGGGTCGCTGCGGCGCGCCGAAATTCTGCGCGACGCCGGAATTGCCTTCGAGACCATTGCCGCGCACGTGGACGAAGCGCGGCGCGAGGGCGAGCCCGTCGAGGAACTGGTGCGGCGTCTGGCGGAAGCGAAGGCGCGCGCGGCGATGGCAAACGTTTCCGGTCAGTCGATCGTGATTGGCGCGGACACGGAAGTCGTCGTCGAAGGGCAGGTGCTCGGCAAGCCCGCCGATGCGGCGGACGCGCGGCGCATGCTGGCGCTGCTTGCGGGACGCGCGCACGAAGTCATCACCGGCGTCGCGGTGCTGCGCCTGCCCGATGGCGCGCTGCGCGTCGAGCACGAAACCACGCGCGTGACGTTTGCGCCGCTCACCGGGCAGGAAATTGACGCTTACGTCGCTTCGGGCGAACCCTTCGACAAAGCGGGCGCGTACGGCATCCAGGGGTGCGGCGGGCGGTACGTGAAGCGCGTCGAGGGATGTTATTTCAACGTGGTGGGATTGCCGCTGGCGCGGCTCTACCGGATGTTACGCGAGATGGGGTGGGAGAGTTAGGAATGCGCACAGAACGGGCGCCCGCCGCGGCGGGCTGCGCCCCTGCCGCAAAAACCAGCAAGGGGCGGGCTAAAGCCCCGCCCCTACAAAGACTCCCCAATCCATAGAAACGAATGCGGCGGCCGCGCGGCCGCCGCTCGGTGTGAATCCTTTTCCGCCTGTAGATGGCGGCGTGAAGCCGCCGCTACTTCTTCTCGTTGGTGGGCTTATCGGCGGATGGCTTTTCAGGCTCGCGCATCGCGTCCTTAAAGTTGCGGATGCCTTCGCCCAAGCCGCGCGCAATCTCGGGAATCCTGCGTCCGCCAAAAAACACGAGCACGATGGCGAGAATCAGCAGGAGTTCAGTAGGCCCAATTCTTCCCATGGGAAACCCTCCTGAAAGGCATTCTAGGCTTGGCAACGGGTGGCGTCAATCAGACAGTGGTTAGTGGACAGTGGATAGTGAATGGTAGAAAAAGGCCGCAGCCGGCCGGCGCTACAAGATCACCCGGGCGTCGCCGACGCGGCGGGTGACGTGTTCGCGGTCGAGGAATTCCAGCAACGGGATAGCGTATTTGCGGCTGACGCCGGTCAACTCCTTGAACGCAGCGATGGGCAGGCGCTCGCCGTGCTGCCGCTTGTAGCCGGCCAGCATTTCGCGCAGGCGCGCAATGGCCACGCAGTGAAAGATGAGGTCTTCGGCCACTTTCACCAGGACCTGCTCGCGCAACGATAACTGCAACAGCTTTTGCGCGCGCCTGGCTTCGACCGAAAGCCCGGCCAAGACCTCTTTCACCGAAGGCACTGTCAGCCCGGCGCGCTCGAAGGCGCGTTCGATCTGCTCTTTGGCCCGCGCTTCATCGGGCTGGAGCGCAATCTCGCGGCCGGCGCGCTTGACGAGGTCTCCCGCGACGACGATCTCGCGCGCGGTGACAAGTTCTTCCATCGCGGCGCGGAAAACTTCCGGCCCGGCAAGCCGCGCGGCACGCCCGCGCAAATCTTCTTTTGCAATGCCCTCGACCAACGGATTGGCGCGATGGAATTTTTCGATTTCCTCGCGGAGGCGCGCGACGCAGCCTGCGACAACCTCCGCCGCGGCCACGACGAACGGTTCCGCACTCACGACCCGCAGTTTGCCCGTGGCGGCGAGTTTTGCCGCGGCTTCGCGCACCTCGTTTTCCAGCCAGCCCGTGCGCGCAAGGATGTAGCCGAGACTCAGCCCGCTGGAGCTCGACGCAGCCATTGCCGCCAGAACTTCTTCACGACTGCCGCGCTCGAGAATTGCCAATGTGCGCAGCAGGCTGGGGTCGTTTCGCTTGCGGCGCGGAGCCAGGTTCGCCAGCACGACGCCGCCGCCGATGGTGATGACCGGCGAAAATTGCCGAAGGATAAAGCGGTCACCGGGCAGCAGAAGCACGGGCTCTGCGAGGCGAAGCTGCGCGAAGGCGAATTCGCCAGGAGAAAGCTCGGCGCGGTCGAGGAGCACGATCTCGGAAACGGTTTCGGCGGTGCCCTGATGGAAGTGGGCGCGCGTTCGGTTTTTCAGCTTGCGCGCCGAGGGAAGCAGCATGATGCGCGCGTCAACCCGCGAAGTCGGCTCGAACAGGCCTGGCGCGGCCAGCGTCATGCCGCGCGCGATTTCAGCGACTTCGATGCCGGCCAGGTTGACAGCGGTGCGCTGCCCGGCGACGGCGCGCTCAGCCGCGCGGCCGCCCGACTGTACCCCACGCACACGCAGGCGCCGCCGCGCTGGATATAACTCGACTTCGTCTTCGGGCTGGAGAGCGCCGGAAACCAGCGTGCCGGTGACGACGGTGCCGAATCCCTTGATGGCGAACGCACGGTCAATCGGCAAGCGGAAATGGCGTGACGCGTCCTTCGGCGGAACGTCATTGGCGACGCGCAGCAATTCTTGTTTGAGCTGATCGAGCCCCGCACCAGTGCGCGCGCTGACGGGGACAATCGGCGCGCCTTCGAGGAACGAGCCGCGCAGGAATTCTTCCACTTCGAGACGCACCAGGTCTACCACGTCGGGCTCCACCAGATCGCACTTGGTGAGAACAGTTAGCCCGCGCGGAATCGCCAGCAGGCGGCAGATGTCGAAGTGCTCAAGGGTCTGCGGCTTGATGGATTCGTCCGCGGCAACCACAAGCACCACCAGGTCAATCCCGCCGACGCCAGCGAGCATGTTTTTTACGAAGCGCTCGTGGCCGGGGACGTCCACAAAACCGAAGCGCACGTCGTCGAGCTCGAGGAAGGCGAAGCCGAGGTCAATGGTGATGCCGCGGCGTTTTTCCTCTTCGAGCCGGTCGGGATTGGTGCCGGTGAGCGCCTCGACCAGCGCGGATTTGCCATGGTCGATGTGGCCGGCGGTGCCGACGATGACGTGGCGCATGAGGGAAAGTTTACAGTCAACAGTGGATAGTTGACAGTCCTGGAAGAGTGTTGGGAACCGGCGGTCGGAGGAGCAACGCTAAGAGTGGGCCGAGGCGATTTCGGCGAGGATGGCGTCGGCGGCGACGACCGGGTCCCGCGCGGCGGTGATGGGGCGGCCGACGACGATGTAGTCGGCGCCGGCGCGAATCGCGGCGGCAGGTGTGCCGACGCGCGATTGATCTCCGTGGCGGGCTCCCGCAAGCCGCACGCCAGGGACCACAATCAGGAAATCCTTCCCACAGGTACGGCGAACGGAGGCGATTTCCTCCGGAGAAGTGACCACGCCATCGAGCCCGGCCTCTTGCGCCATCCACGCCAGCTTGGCAACGCGGTCCGAAGGAGGCCCGGCGATTCCCACCCGACGCAGCGCGGCAGCATCCATGCTGGTCAGAATGGTCACGGCGATAAGTTTCGGGCGTCCGCGCGATCTCGGAAGGGCACGCACAGCCGCCTGCAACATCTCCAGCCCGCCCAGGGCGTGGACGTTGATCATGCGGACGCCGGGAAGTGCGGAAGCCGCGGCGACGGCCCCGGCGACGGTATTCGGGATGTCATGGAATTTCAGGTCGAGAAAAATTCCGGGGCCCATTCCTGCGAGCTTTTCGACGGCTCGGGGTCCCTCCGCTGTGAAAAGCTGGCTGCCGATTTTGAACATCCCCACTCGGGCAGCCAGACGCCGGGCCATCAAGCACGCTGGCGCAAGCCGGTCGAAGTCGAGCGCGAGAATCAGTTTGGATGCGGGTTTCGCCAACGACGCTCCGGCACCTCGAGAAGCTCGATCCGCAGGCGGGCAAGTCCGCGGTGGTCAAACCCCAGCGAGCGGGCGGCCTCATAGGATACATCAATCTCGCGGCCGTCGATGAACGGGCCGCGGTCATTGATGCGAACGACGACGCCCCGGTTGGTCCGGGGATCCACGACGCGGACCAGCGAGCCGATGGGCAGGGTCCTGTGTGCCGCCGTCAGGGCGTACATATCGTAGATTTCGCCGTTGGAGGTCTTCCGACCTTGGAAGTGGGGGCCGTACCAACTGGCCACCCCCTGCCAGGTGCGTACGGGCTTCGGCGGATCGGCCCGGTCGGCAATGGCAGGGGCCTCAAGGCCCTGTGCCACCGCGAACATCAGGAGCAGCCAGCGAACGGCAGCCCACGTCATGAATAGTCGAGAGCGCATAGCGAGCTAATTTGGTCGTGTGGAATCCGCCAATTATACCCCGCCGAGCCCGTGCCGCTCAATCGTTATTTGCCTCCAAGGTGCCGCGTAACTCACTCAAACTGCGTATGTTATTGGAATGGTAGAACTTTTCCAGGCCGACCACAAGCTTCTCGGTGGCCTTCGGGTCGGCGAAACTGGCTGTACCGACCTGAACGGCGGCAGCCCCGACCACGATGTATTCCAGAACGTCCTCGGGCGTCTCAATGCCCCCCAAGCCGACTACCGGCAGGTTTACAGCCCGGCAAACCTCGTGGACGAGGCGGAGGGTAATGGGCTTGATGGCAGGCCCGGAAAGACCGCCGGTCAGGTTGCCGAGGCGCGACTTCCGTGTCTGAAAGTCCACAGTCATGGCCGGATAGGTGTTGGCAACCGTAAGGGCATCGGCGCCTGCTTCGGCGGCGGCCCGGGCGATGACTGCAATGTCAGTGACCAGGGGGGAGAGCTTCACCCAGAGGGGCCGCCGGGCGGCACGCCGGGCGGCGGAAACGACCTCGGCCGTCAGTGCCGGGTCGATACCGAACTGGGCCCCGCCGTGCTTCACGTTTGGGCAAGAGATGTTCAGCTCGTAGGCGGCGAGCCCTTCGGCGTCCTCCAAGACGCGTATGACCTCCACGTATTCCTCGGTCGAATGGCCGAAGACGTTGGCGATGATGGCGGTGCGATAGCCGCGGAGCTTGGGAAGTTTTTCGGAGACAAAGGCACGGACGCCGACATTCTGCAAGCCGACGGCGTTGAGCATCCCGCCCGGAGTCTCGCACAGCCGCGGGGCGGGGGCGCCGTCCATCGGCCGGGCGGAAAGGCCTTTGACGACGAGGCCTCCCAGGCGGTTCAAGTCCACCAGGTGGGCAAACTCGAGTCCGTAACCGAAGGTCCCGCTGGCAGCAATGATGGGATTAGGGAGGCGCAGCGCGCCGACAGTGACCGAGAGATCAATCGAGTCGGGCCGGCTCACTACGGCGAGTTTAGCACGGGAGCTGCGAAACGCGGCAAGATTCTGCGGTCAGTCCCCGGCTGCGCCGTCCGCCTCTGCCAGGCGCTGCTTGGCGTGGCGGGCGGTTTCGCGGAGCAACGGGTCGGGATGCTCGAGACAGGAATCGAGTGCGCTTTCCAGCGACTTCAGCCCGAGGCTCCCGATGGCGTAGGCGCCACAGGACTTCAGCCAGGGGTCGTCGCTGTGCACGAGGGTGGCGACAGCGTCTTCAGGACATCCCATCTTGATGCCGATCATTCGCTCTGCCAGGCACACGCGCTCGGTGATGCCGACTTCGCCGTCAATCAACGGCACCAGCATTTGACGGAACTGAGGGTTCAGCACGTTGTCCAGGAACTCCAGTGCGTTGGCGTGAATCACCGGGTCGGCGGACTGTAGACCGACGTAGGCACTGTGGAAGTCGTGATCCGGATAGAGAAGCCCGAGCAGGCGGAAGATGCGCTCGGCTTCCTGCCGCATCGCCTCCTGAAGAGCGACGATGACCGGATCCTGGGATTCGGGACTGCCGCCCAGCATGCCCAGAACCTGGTAGGAGCGGTAGTGGCCGAGGATTTCTGCGGCCAGAATGGTTTCCACGAGCTGACGGTCGAGTTCGAGCTGGGGGTGGTGCTGGTGGAGCTTGTTCAGAGCGGAGAGGATGCGGAAGCGCAAGGTGGTGTCCGCCTCCAGCAGATTCTCCGCCAGGGCGCGCTCGGCTTCGGGCGTGGCAATGCGTTGCAGGATGTTGGGAACGATGCGACGGACTTCCAGCGAGACAGCGGGATCCACCATGTGGTCGCGCAAGGTGCCCACGACGCGGTCGCCAAATTTGGCGAGCACATCGGTAATGTCGGATTCGAGCTGGAGATCGGAGAGTCGTTCGAGGAGCTGCGGCACCATGTGGCGTTTGCCGAGCGCGCCGACAGCGCGGATGGCTTCGCGAGTGACATCCGGGTCTGGGTCGGCGAGAAGCTTGAACAGATCAGCATCGAAATGCCCCGGCAGAATCGCCAGCAGCCGCGCCGCTTCCAACCGCGCAGGCTTGCCCGCAGGACCCACCTCATCCACCATGCTGTCCAGGATGAGGCTGGCCGTCTCCAAATCCTGCGCGGGACCAGGGCGCGAGAAAAACAAAACCACGCCCGAACGGATGGAGAAATCCGGGAAATCACCGAGCTGCTGGAGACGCGCCAGCGGGTCGAGCCGCGTGATTCGCGAGAGATAGAGCAAGGCCTCGGTGCGCACGTTGATGTCCGGGTCGGTGAGCAACCGCTCCGCCCGTTCCAATACCGTCTTGTCTCCCGAAGCCGCGAGCACGGAAAGCGCCTTGCAGCGCACATCCGCCGCGGGATGATCGAGCAATAGCCGCAACGCGGGATGGGTGGCCTGCTTCTGCCCGATTTCGAACAGGCTGAGGGCGTAGAGGATTTCCTTTGGGTCGGCGGCGTCGAGATTGGTGGCGAAAATGTCGGCGGTAGAACGGTCGAGCACGGGAGCTGCCGCGCGCTCCGCGTCGAGGCGGTGCTTCTGGATGGAATCGCGCAGAGTGGTGACGTAGTGCCGCCGTGCCACCAGCGCCGCGACAATCCATCCCAACAGGAAAACCAGGTTCACCCAGCCGATGCGCACCGCGCTCCACTGCAACTGCGTGGCGAAGACGAGAACCGCGATCGCCGCCATCCCATCGCCGAAGCGCCACACCGCCGTATCAATGAACGATTTCACCTGTAATTTCACGCTGGGAGAAACCGGGAGGTAGAGCAATTCCATCGTGGACTTGTCAATGGAGTAGCGCAGGACTTGATCGGCGCCCTTCAGCGCAGTCACGGCAGCGAGTGTGCTCAGCAACAACACGCCGCCCTCGCCGAGCACGAGCGCCACCGGCACCACGAAGAGCGCCGGGCCAATCCCGAAGCGCCGCAAGACGCGCGAGGTCAACAGGAGTTGAATGAACAAGGAAAGGATGGCGGCATACAAGTAGAAGTTGGCATAAAAGATGGCCAGCTTATCTTCCGTGACCAGCATCTGCTGCGCGGTGGCGTCGAGCTGCCACCCGGCCATCGTCGTGGCCACCGACGAGAGACAGATCACGGTCGAGATGGCCTGGAGATAGGGCGACGACCAGACCAGCTTCAGGCTGCGCGCGACGCTCTCGACCGGCAGTCCCTCACGTCTCGAATCCGCCGCGGGGTGCAGCGGACGCGAACGCCAGATGAATACAATGAGCACGGCACACACCAGGAGAAAGAAGGCCATTCCGAGCAACAGCACATCCGCTCCGTGCCGTTTGCCGAATGTCGTCTGGATCACCTTGGAGATGAACCCGCCGAAGATCCATCCGGCAATCGCTCCGCCGCCAATCAGGCCGAACATGCGTTTGGCTTCCCGCGTGGTTAGCACGTAGTTGGCCAGCGTCCAGACCTGCGCGGGAGCGAGGACACCGAAGATGCCCACCCAGACGTAAATCGCGGGATAAAGCCACGGGGCTTGGGTGAACTGGCCGATCAGGTAAAAGGCGACCGCGTTCGAGGCGAAAAACAGCAGGCTGCCGATCAGCAGATTCCGCACACCCACACGGCGACCGATGGCGACATAGCCGACCACCACAAAGCCCGTCAGGACGGCGATGATCAAAATGAAGTACGGCAGGGTGACGGCCTTGTACTTTCCGAGGAACAGCGCGTTTCGCGCGACTTTGCCGATGACGTAGGCGGAGATGATCAGGAAAAGGTAACTGAACAGGAGCAGGCCGCGGCCCAACTCGCCGGGGCGAAGCTGCAGGGTGCGTTCGAGGAATTGCTTCATCGGCGGAGGTGTCTCCCCAGAAAAACGGAACCGGGGCCGGAGTTGAAGGCGGCGAGCGTCACCGGAGCGTGAACAGAACTTTGTCTTCGCCTTGCTCGTCAATGAGTTTCTGGAGGAGGGCCACCAGACGCTCGCGGCGGCTCAACAGGCCATCGATTTCGTATTTCTGAAGATAGGGCTTCAGATGGGTGCGGATCGTTCCATCGTTCACGGAGTGCAGTTTTTCCCAGAAGGTGCGGTCGCAGCCGGTGACCAGCTTGGGGTCCTTCAACTCGTTGAAGCGCCGGAAAGTGCGCGTGTGGTCGATGGACCACAACTTCCAATCGGGGCCGTAGAGAATGTTTCCTTCATTGCGGTCGATGTTGTAGATGAGCGCGTCCCAGGCGTGCATCTGCCGGAGGCCCAGCTTCCAGCGGTCCAGGTCGGGCGGATTGATTTTCTTGTGGATGCGCTCGCCGTCGTTGATGGCGTTCTCAATCCAGACCTGAACGCTGCCCTTCTGGCCGCTGTAGTTGCGCAGAATCGCCGGGGGCACGAAGTCGAGGCCCAGCAAGCGGCTCAACTCGAAGGCGGCCACTTCGAAGAGGTAAGAGTCACGGTAAAACAATTCGGTGGTGCCATTGGCGCCGCGGAAGATGTCCTTGGATTCGTCGACGTCGCGGAAAATGACCTTCATGCGGACGCCGTCTTTTTCAAGGATCGCCGTGCGCGGCAGATTGATGCCCGTTCCGACGATCTTCAGCGAGCCCATCTTGGCCGTGCGCATGAACTCCATCAACTCTTCATCGCTCCTGAACGGGAGCGGATTGCCGCCCGCGCCCATCCAGACGTGGGCGGAATGTTCGGGCGCGGCCGCGGGCCCTTCCTGCGCGGTGGCCGGCGCAGCCGGCCACCCCACGCCGAGGAGAAACACTAGAGGCACTACTCGGATTCTGCGGAGTGTGTTGAGGGGAGATCGCCAAAGCATCATGTGTAGCCGCCTCCCCCCGGCGGAATTGGCACCGACCTAGACGTGCAATCTACGCGTGGCGTGAGTCTAGCACAAAGCGTAGGTCAAGCTGTACGGGGCGCAGTGCAGCGGGCCTGCCTGGCTCCGAAGCCTATTGCTCGCCGAGGGTGTAAAGGACGCCAGCTTCGCCGAACTCGCGAATGAGTTTTTCGATATGTTCGACGAGTTTCTGGCGGCGCTTCAGCAGGCCGTCAATCTCGCGGCTCTTCAGGTACGGTTTGACAGCTTGCCGGATGGCGTCGTCGTCCACGGTACGGAGCTTTTCAAAAAAGGTGCGTTCGCAACTGTTGACGGAGTCTGGGTCCTGCAGCCGCTCAGAATCCCGAAAGGTGCGCGTGTGGTCGATCATCCAAAGATTCCAGTCGGGGTCAAAGAGGCTATTGCCGGCATTGCGGTCCACGTTGTAAATCAGCGCGTCCCAGGCAGTCACCAGGCGCATTTGCCGGCTCCAGCGCACGGGATCCGGCGGGCGAATCTTTCGTTTGACGCGGGTGGTTTCGTTTATCGCGTTTTCGATCCAGACCTGGAGACTTCCCTTCTGGCCTCGCACGGTGCGCAAAATTGCGGGAGGCACGCGGTCAATCCCGAGTAACCGGCTCAACTCATAGGCGGCGCATTCAAACTCGTAGGAATCGCGAAAATTCAATTCCTCTTTGCCGACCTTGGGACGGTAGACGTCGATGTTCTGATCCACCGTGCGAAAGGCGGCATTCATGTGGATCCCGTCCTTTTCCAACAGCACCTTTTGCGGCCGGGTGACGCCTTGTCCGATGGGGCTCATGGAGACGACCGTAGCGGTGCGCATGAACTCCATCACTTCCTCATCGGTCTTGAACGGCAGAGGCTTGCCATCCGGACCTTTCCAGACGCGCGCGGGCGCTGCGGCAGCCTGCTCGACCGCGCCGCCGCCCAATTCCACTGCACCGGAGTTCATCTCGTCTGAGTTGGAAGGCTCGGGCGGGGACGGGACGGGCTGAAGGGGCAGAAGGACACGCCGGTCGGGATAGATGGCTGTGAATTGGCCGTTCTGGATTTCGAGCGCAGAGGCGCGGCCACCAGGGTACTGGCTGCTCAGCATGCCGGTGTCGATCAGGAAGACCTTGCCGCCGAAGCGGACCTTGATGTGGCCGCCTTTGATGGTCGAGTGGCCGCAGACGATGTGCTGCAGATTTTGCGCGGCCAGATACGACGTCACCTGCGCATCGCCCTCGGCGTCCGGCCAGTTGGCATAGCCTCGGAACCACAGCGGGCCTTGGCGGTTCACCGTGAGCCAACTCCCGAAAGAGAGAAAATCCTTGAGGATGGGAACGCTTCGCTGCTCTTCCGGGGTAAGCGTGCGGGGCTTCTCGGCCTCAGGGGGCGGAGCGGTCAGGGCGTCGTATTCGGCTTGCGCGGCGTCCAGAATCTCCCGCTGGCTGAAAAAAGGCAGAATGAGCCTCCGCCGGAGGAGGTAGTCGAAGAACCCATCAAAGGCGTCGAATTCGTTGTGCACGCGCAGATTGATGTCGTCGAGCTTCCAGCCAGCCAGCGCCGGGCTGATGCCGGCGTGCACGAACAGGGTGTCGCCAATCCGCACGACCGGCGGCAGCCTGCGCACCCAGCGGCCGTAGACACCTTTGGGACCGAAAGCGTCGCGCTGCTCGAAGTAGCCGAGCGGGTGCGCGGTCATCCACTCCTGCTGCATCTCGGGCGTGAAAACCGGCTCCGGCTTGCCCTCGGCGCGGGCGCGGGCGCGGAGGAACTTCTGGTAATCGCGCCAGGCCGACTGGCGGCGCTTTTCCGAGTTGCCTTTGGCAAAAGTGGCGAAAATCTCCGGCGTGGTGTAGCGCAAGTCGCCGTAGACGTTCATGGCCTCGTGGTCGCCGAGCATGATGACTGCCCGCCCGCCTTTCTTCGGCGCTTGTTTCTCGAGCGCCATGAGCAGGTCCATCACGGCGCGGGATCTTGCACCCCGATCGATCATGTCGCCGGTGACAACTAAGGTGGTGTCGCCGCCAGCCCACTTCTGTTTGGCATCCAGCAAACCGGCTGTCTGTAGGATGCCGACCAGGCTGTCAAGCTCGCCGTGGACGTCGCCGATGGCGACGATGCGGCCCGGGGCTGGTTCCAACTGGGCCGGGGCAGGCGCGACCTGGGCATAGATCGGCGCGGCCGCCAGCAGAAAAGTCAGGGCGCACAGCAGGCCCACAGCCTTAGTCCGGCGAACTCGGGACAAAACGATCCTCCGTCGATTCATGATGGTCAGATGCTCGGCACGCCACTGCGGATGCGGCCGCGAGATAAGCGCCTCGTGCCGTTCCAAGCAACTTGCGCCGACTGTTGTGGCAGTGAACAACTCTGGGCGCATCGAGCAGCGCCCCTACACGCGCAAGGCGCTTAGGCGACACAGGTTGGAACGGCACTAGTATAAGGCCAAAGACTTCAGGGGCTAAAGCCCCGGAACCACGTGAAGGCGACCTTTTGTTGTCGCGGCCCCCGACCTTTTCACGACATGTTCCGCCGCGACCCACAAAGAGGGGGCAAAAAGAAACAGGCAGACTGCGGCAGCGAGTTCCACTCCAGGGCGCGTCAACTACGGCTTGCGCGGGGTAGGAGCGGACTTTGCAGGTGCGGCGGGGCGCGCAGTGCGCGGCGGAGTAACCAACGCTTCGGCGAGGACGTGCCCGTCGGGAATCGCCAGCGTGATGCCTACCAGAGCGGCGAGGGTCGGCACGATGTCGGCAGGTGAGGCGGACCCAAAATACTCGCCGGCGCGAAACGGCGGGCCCATCAGGATGATGGGCACGCGCTCATCGTAGTCGTAGCCGCTGCCGTGCGTGGTGCCGGCGGCTGTGCCGCCGGCGCGCGGTTGCGACGCGGGGAACCAGTAAGGCTTGGCGAGAACGATCAGGTCGCCGCTGCGGTCGAGCCGATGGCTGAGCGCGGCGGAGCGACGATAATGGTCGTCGGTAGCCACGCGAGCCGCGAGCTGCTCGGCGCGATAGACGCGCAGGACTCCGGGCGTAGCCAGAATTTCCTTCTCGACGGCGTCGAGTGCCGCGGGATTCGCGCGGAGCTTCTCGTAGATGCCGGGTTTGAAATAGAGGTCGGTGTAGTTGAAGCGGGCCACGTGCGGGCCGGGACCGAAAACCGGCTCGAGCACTTTTTCGATGCGCTGGATCATCTCGGAGGTGATCAAGCGGCCGGCGTCAAACCCGAGCCCGGCCATGCGCTCGGGAATGGGCGCGACGCCGTGATCGGCGGTTAGCGCGACGACGTAATTGCCGCGCCCCACGGTGCGGTCGAGATGCGCCAGCAGCCCGCCGATGGTCAGGTCGAGCCGCGCCAGCAAATCCTGCACCTCCTGGCTGTGCGGGCCGAGGTCGTGCCCCAGGGCGTCGAGCGCCGAAAAACTGACGCCGAGAAAATCGGTGCCCGGACCGCGGCCGAGTCCGAGCGCGTCCACGGCGTTGGCGGCCATCGCGCCAAGGTACGCGTCGGAAAAGGGGCTCGTCTTCCAGCGCGAATAGAATTCCGTATCAGGTTTGTCGCTACGGCCGGTAAGCAGAATCGGGAAGACGGGGCGCGTGCCGGATACAGGGCGCTCGCCGACGGCGTCATCTTCGAACTGGTAGGCGCTTTCGGGGAGCAGCTTCGTCCAGGCCTTGCCGAAGTCGGCGTCCACCGGATGCGCCTTGATGAAAGTATCGAGCCAGGGGAGCGGCGCCTGAGCGAACGCGGTTGACGTGACCCAGTTGCCGCGGCCGTCCATCCAGGTGACCGCAGTGGGGCGGCGACCCGCCAGCATGATGGCGCTGCGCTCCTTCAGCGAAAAGGTGACGATGCGCGAGGATTCGCCCAGCTGCGCGCGGATCTCGTCGGAAAATGTCGGCACCAACAAATAGCGCGCGCTTTCACCGCGTTGCGACGCCGGGCCGCCGTAGCTAATGAGCTGGGTCGTGGGGTCGGCGGTGCATTCCTGCTGCGCGGCGGCGGCGCGGTCCCACCAGGCATTCAGCACCATCCCGTGCGTCGCCGGATAAGTACCGGTGGAAATCGTGGCGTGGCCGGCGCAGGTGACCATGTTCCAGTAGGGATAAGCCGCCTGGCGGAACCAGGCGCCGGTGTCCATCAAGCGGCGCAGGCCGCCCGTCCAGCTCACGCTGTATCTTTCCAGATAGTCCTCGCGCATCTGGTCCACGACGAGAATGACAATCAGCTTGGGGCGCCACTTCGAGAGGCGCACCTGCGCGGTCACGGGAGCGGCGGGAAGGAAAAGGATTGCGCAAGACAGAATTACAGCCAGGGTTCTCTTGGACCACATGCAACCGACCTCCACAAAAGAAAGGGGATTGTAGCACGTGGCACAGCCAATCTTGGCTACGGGCGCAGATGCCGGTCTGGAGACCGGCGGTACAGCGAGAGGGGGTCTGTGTTAGGATGTCGCCCGATGCGGATTGTCGAAAAAACGCAGTTGATGTCGGCCACCGAGATTGACCGCACGCTGCGACGATTGGCTCACGAAATCGTCGAGCAGACCGGCGGGGCGAAAGACCTGGCGCTGATCGGCATCCGCCGGCGCGGCGTGCCACTGGCGCAACGGCTGGCCGAAGCCATTTGCGGGATCGCGCGCGCGGAAGTGCCCGTCGGCATCCTGGACATCACGCTTTACCGCGACGACCTGTCGCTGGTGGCGCAGCAGCCGGTGATGCAGTCGAGCGAAGTCCCCTTCCCGGTGGACGACAAGGTGCTCGTGCTGGTGGACGACGTGCTCTACACCGGCCGCACCGTGCGCGCAGCGATGAACGGCCTGTTCGACCTCGGCCGCCCACGGCGCATCCAACTCTGCGTACTGATCGACCGCGGCCACCGCGAATTGCCCATCGAGGCCAGCTTCGTCGGACGGTACATGCAGACCAGCGACACTGAAATCATCGAAGTTCGCTTGAACGAAGTGGATCAAGAAGAACGCGTGATGCTCGTCGAGCGCGTTCCGGACTAGTACTGCTCTCATTCCGAGGGATCCTGTGCCTCAACGCCTGCAACACCTGCTCGGCATCGAACCGCTCAGCGCCGAACAGATCACGTCCTTGCTCGACATGAGCAAGCCGTTCCAGGAAATCCAACAGCACTCGCTGAAAAAACTGGCCACGCTGCGCGGCAAGACCGTGGCCCTGGCGTTCTTCGAGCCGTCGACGCGCACGCGGATCAGCTTCGGCACCGCGGCGGCGCGGCTCGGCGCGGACACGATGAACCTGCAAGCCGAATCGTCGAGCCTGCGCAAGGGCGAATCCCTGCTGGACACGGTCAAGACGCTCGACGCGATGAAGCCCGACCTGATCGTGATGCGCCACGCGTCGTCGGGCGCACCGCAGTTTGTTGCCGAACGGCTGGCCATTCCGGTGATCAACGCCGGCGACGGCACCCACGAACATCCCACGCAGGGGCTGCTGGACGTGCTGACGGTGCGCGACCGCCTGGGCACGCTCGCGGATCTGAACATCACCATTGTCGGCGACATTCTGCACAGCCGCGTGGCGCGGTCGAACCTGCACCTGCTGGCGAAATTCGGTTGCCGCTTTACGCTCTGCGGCCCGGCGATGTGGGTGCCGAAGGAATTGGAAACTCTGGTGCCCAACGTGCGCCGCGTGCTGCGCATCGAGGAGGCAGTAGAAGGCGCGGACGTGGTCCTAGTGCTGCGGGTGCAAACCGAACGCCTGCACGAACCGCAGCTTCCGGTGGACGAATACATCCTGCTGTACCAGATGACGCCGGAACGCCTGCGCCTGGCCAAACCCGGCGCGCTGGTGCTGCATCCCGGGCCGATGATCCGCGGCCTGGAGATTGACCCCGCAGTGGCCGACGGGCCACAGTCGTGCGTGCTCGAACAGGTGACCAACGGCGTCGCCGTGCGCATGATGCTGCTCTACCTGCTCATCGGCGGGCCGCCACCGGAATTGCCCGGCGAAGCGCCGACGAGCGTCGCGCAGAAGGACTCTACACATGCTGCTGATTAAGAACGGGCGCGTGCTCGACCCGGCGAGCGGAACGGACGCCGCAATCGACGTGTTGTGTGAGGATGAGCAGATCGCGCGGGTCGGCGCGGGACTCCGCGCGGCCGGCGCGGAGGTCTTTGACGCGAAAGGATTGATCGTCGCGCCGGGCTTTATTGACATGCACTGCCACCTGCGCGAGCCCGGCGGAGAAATTTCCGAGACGATCGAGACCGGCACGCGCGCCGCCGCGCGCGGCGGTTTCACCGCCGTCTGCCCGATGCCCAATACGCGGCCCGTGAACGACAACGCTTCGGTGACGCGCGCGATCGTCGAACGGGCTGCCGCGGTGTCGCCGGTGCGCGTGTGGCCCATCGGCGCGGTGTCAAAAGATAGCGCGGGCGAATCGCTGGCGGAAATCGCGGCGATGAAGCAATCGGGCATCGTCGGCGTGAGTGACGACGGCCACCCCATCGCCACGGCGAAACTGTTGCGGCAGGTGATGGACTACTGCCGCTCGCTCGACCTGCCGGTGATCGACCACTGCGAAGACAGCTCGCTGGCGAGCGGCGCGGTGATGCGCGAAGGGCCGGCGTCAGTGCGATTGGGTTTGCGCGGAATGCCCGCGGCGACAGAATCAATTGCCGTGGCGCGCGATGTGCAAATCGCCGAGCTGACGGGATGCCGGTTCCACGCAGCGCACCTCTCGCGGCGCGCGTCGCTCGAACTGGTGCGCGCCGCGAAGCAGCGCGGGCTGCCGGTGACCTGCGAGGTCACGCCGCACCACTTCACGCTGTGCGATGAGGACGTCGGTTACGATACGCACTACAAGATGAACCCGCCGCTCGCGGCGCGCGAAGACCGCGAAGCGCTGCTCGAGGGCATCGCCGACGGCACCGCGGACGCCATCGCCACCGACCACGCGCCCCACGCGCCGTCACTGAAAGAAGTGGAATTCGACCGCGCGCCGTTCGGCGTCACCGGATTTGAGACGGCGCTGGCGCTGGCGCTCGAGCAACTGGTGCACGCGGGCCGCATCGACCTGATGCGCATGGTCGAGTTGTTCACCACCGGCCCGGCGCGCGTGCTCGGTCGCTCGCGGCGCATCGCCGCCGGGGAGCCCGCCGACCTGACAATTTTTTCCACCAACCACGAATGGACTTTTCTCGCCGCCGAGTCCGCAAGCAAGTCCCGCAACACTCCCTTCGATGGCCGCCGCTTCCGCGGCGCGCCGATGGCCACCGTAGTTTCCGGAAAAATTGCCTGGCGGCGGGGCTGAAGCGCCACCACAGATTCACACCGATTGACGCGAATAGGCGAAAACCTGTAGGGGCGCAGCCGCGTGTGCGCCCGCCTCCGTTGGGCGGACACACAGGTCCGCCCCTACAGGATGACGTTTTCCGTTTTCCGTTTTCCGTTTTCCGTTTTCCGTTTTTCGGTTTTCGGTTTTCGAGTTTCGAATTTCGGTTTTAGTGGGCCGCGGGTTCGGCGGCGGGGTGCATGCCGTGCTGCGGGACCTCGTGGGTGCCGCGCGTCTGCGGCTCCTGCTGGACGCGGAAAAAGTGATTGAGCGGGCCGGCGCCTTTGCCGATGGCGTAGCTTTTTTCGATCGCTTTGACGACGTAGGCTTTGGCGAGCATCACCGCGTCGCAGAGCTGTTTGCCGGAAGCCAGCTCCGCCGCGATGGCGGAAGCGAAGGTGCAACCGGAGCCGTGGGTGTTCTCGCTTTTGACGCGGTCGCCGCCGAAGGTGAGCAGGTCGTGGCCGTCAAAGAAGACGTCGATGGCCTTGTCCATGTGGCCGCCCTTGACGACGACGGCGCGCGCGCCTGCTTCGACCAGCTTCTGCGCGGCCGTTTTCATCGCGGCGAGATCCTTGATTTCCATTCCGGTGAGGAGTTCTGCTTCGGCAATATTCGGCGTGACCACGGTGGCACGCTTCATCAACTCCTCGGACAGATATTTCAACCCCGCAGCGTCGAGCAGCTCAGCGCCACCCGACTGCGCGCGCGCGACCGGGTCGAGCACGACGTGCGTGAAGTTGCTGCGGTCGAGAAGTTCGGCGACAACGGCAGCGTTGGCCTTGTTGCCGAGCATGCCGATTTTCACCGCGGCGGGCGCGACGTCTTCGAGAAGCGTTTCGAGCTGCGCGCGCAGCGTCGCGGCGGACGTGATGTGCGTGCTCTTCACACCGAGCGTGGACTGCACGGTGAGCGCGGTGACCGCGGCGACGCCATAGCAGTTGTGCGCGGCAAAGGTCTTCAGGTCGGCGGCAATGCCCGCGCCGCCCGAAGGATCAAACCCGGCAATGGTCAAAATGACAGGTAGCGATGCGTGGTTCGTCAACTCGTCGTGCCCCTCGTCCCGAAGTTTCGGGACTGCGCCCTCGCAAAGGCGAAGAGCGCCGCGCATTTGAGCACTTCCCCGACACAACGACCGCCAAGGTCGTGCCGGTAAAGAGAAATCTACGCGCAGCATTCCCTCGAACGCAAGAAGAAAAAAAGGGCCGGTCTGAAGACCGGCCCCTACAAAAGATTCAAGCGCGCACGCTACATCACGGGAACAGGCCGCGGACGCTGGTGGCGTCGGCAACGCGGCCGACCGCCAGGATGTACGCGGCGGTGCGCATGTGGCAGTGATGCTTGCGTGAAGTTTCGTAGACGTCGTAGAAGGAGCGCTTCATCACTTTTTCCAGGCGCGCGTTCACATCGGCCTCTTCCCAGAAAAAGCCCTGGAGGTTCTGCGCCCACTCGAAGTAGCCGACGGTGACGCTGCCGGCGTTGGCCAGGATGTCGGGCAGCACCAGGATGCCTTTGCGCGCCAGGATTTCGTCGGCGCGCGGCGTGGTGGGGCCGTTGGCAGCTTCGGCGATGATTTTGGCCTTGATCTGATCGGCGTTCTCGACGGTGATGACGTTTCCCAGCGCCGCCGGGATCAGGATGTCGCACTTCAGCGCGAGCAGGTCTTCGTTGGAGATGCGCGAGCCGCCGGGCATGCCGACGACGGTCCCGGCGCGCTCTTTGTAGCGCACCGCCTTCAGCGGATCAATCCCGCGCGAGTTGTAGACGCCGCCACGTGAGTCGCTGACGGAGACAATTTTCGCCTTCTTTTCAGCGAAGAGCCGCGCAGCGATGGCGCCGGCATTGCCGAACCCCTGGATGGCCACGGTAGCGCCGCGCAGCGGGATTTTTTTCACCTTGCAGGCCTCTTCAACGACGAAGAGGCAGCCGCGCGCGGTGGCCTCGTTGCGTCCCTCGGACCCGCCCACGGAAAGCGGCTTGCCAGTGACGACGCCGAGCGCCGAATAGCCGACGGTCATCGAATACGTGTCCATGATCCAGGCCATCGTCTGCGCGTCGGTGTACATGTCAGGCGCGGGGATGTCGCGGTCGGGCCCAATGATGGACCGAATCTCGGAGGTGAAGCGGCGAGTCAGCCGCTCGAGTTCGCCTTTCGACATCCGCTTGGGGTCACAGATGATGCCGCCCTCGCCCCCGCCGAAGGGGACGTTGACGGTCGCCGTCTTCCAGGTCATCCAGGCGGCCAGCGCCTTCACTTCATCGAGGGTCACGCCGGGGTGGTAGCGGATGCCGCCCTTGGCTGGGCCGCGCGCGATATTGTGCTGCACGCGGTAGCCGGTAAATACTTTGGTCTGGCCGTTGTCCATCTTCACCGGGATGGACACTTCCATGATGCGCTTCGGCGTGCGCAGCACCTGGCGCAGGCCGGGGTCGAGCTTCAAGTACTCGGCGGCAACGTCGAACTGGTACTGCGCGATGCGGAACGGATTCAGATCTTCGCGCGGCGCTCCAAAACCTCGGGGCGGCAGGGGCTGGGGACTCGGTTTAGCCGTCGACATCGGCAGTATCCTCCGTTACACACTTGCCCCGATGTGGTCGGGGCTGATCCGAAGCCGCTGCGCGTCTAGAAAACGCGCGCGACATTCGGCCGAACAAAAATGGTATTGCTGACCGGCGTATTCGATTGTTTGAGAGATTTCGGGGGCGACGTGAGTGCCGCAAACCGGATCGCGGTAAAGCGGGCGGCCCGAAGCCGATGGAACGCTGCGCGGTTCAGCTTGCTGGGGATTGCCGACGAGCCAGCCTAGAATTTTCCGCGCGAGCCATGTGGCCAGCAGCAGCCACAGCACGAACCTCAGGATCCGGCCGAGAATCGCCACTCTACGCTCGACTCTTTCCGGGAATTCCTGTGGTCTCGGCCCTCCGCGCCGGGACGGCCACGCCCACCTTCCCCTGAATTTGCAATAACTTGCGCGAATGAAGTGTAGTCAACCGAGCTTAGAAGTGTCAACGAAAACTGCTATTTTCTGCACAAATCCTGCAGCTGGCGACGCTAGTTTGAACGACACCTGCAAGGATAACCAGCCAGCCAGCCGAGATGAATCTGAAGGGCCTCTATGCTAACCTCTTTATTTTCCATAACATAAAAGGAGATGGCTTGGCCACCTAGATGCGTGGGTTAGGAAGTTAAGAAGGAGGGGCCGAGATCGGCGGGTGGGTCGTTCCTCAGGGGCATTCATGGAAGATAGGGTCAAATGGGTGCTGTGGTTTGGTATGGTCACGCTAACTCTTGGCGTACTCTGCCCCGCAGGTCACACACAAGCTCCGCGGGACCCCGGAAAAACCGTAGGGCTCTGGCACCGAATTCGAGTCGACATATTCGATTATCCGGCTCAGCCATACGACCGCTCACGGTATGTCGAGTCGGGAAACCTGCTGTCCTTCGCGTTTGTCGATAATCAGACGCTGAGCATTGTGATGTCTCAGAGCCGCCAACGGGTCCGGGAGGATCCGCGTCAGCCCTTG
>Ga0315268_10000201_pt1 | contig 70437 bp, 46 predicted proteins | sample C1_top_MG_FD_204535 | JGI IMG/M metagenome (GOLD analysis project Ga0315268, IMG submission 204535) | Sediment microbial communities from Yellowstone Lake, YNP, Wyoming, USA - C1_top | ecosystem: Environmental > Aquatic > Freshwater > Lake > Sediment | place: USA: Wyoming | collected 2017-08-01 | reverse complement strand
ACTAATACTCCAACTAATACTCCAACTAATACTCCAACTAATACCCCAACTAATACGCCGACTAATACTCCAACTAATACTGTAACACCAACAAATACAATAACGCCAACACCTACCCCAACACCAACAAATACAATAACACCAACTAATACTGTAACTCCAACAAATACACCAACTAATACACCGACTAATACTCCAACTAATACACCAACTAATACTGTAACACCAACAAATACAATAACTCCAACAAATACTCCTACACCAAGCCCAACTGAAACTCCAACATCTACGCCAACTAATACTCCAACAAACACTGTAACTCCAACAAATACTCCAACTGAAACACCAACAAATACTCCAACAAATACTCCAACAAATACTCCAACAAATACTCCAACAAATACTGTAACTAATACTCCAACAAATACTGTAACTCCAACAAATACTCCGACTCAAACGCCGACTCAAACGCCGACTAATACCCCAACAAATACCCCAACAAATACACCTACATCAACAGTTACCCCAACAAATACTGTAACACCAACAAATACGCCAACTGAAACACCAACAAATACGCCTACACCAACAAATACTCCAACAAATACTCCAACACCAACAGTTACACCAACGCCAACTGAAACACCAACAAATACCCCAACAAATACTCCAACAAATACTCCAACTCAAACGCCGACTCAAACGCCGACTAATACCCCAACAAATACTCCAACAAATACACCTACATCAACAGTTACCCCAACAAATACTGTAACACCAACAAATACGCCAACTGAAACACCAACAAATACTCCAACACCAACAGTTACACCAACGCCAACTGAAACACCAACAAATACCCCAACAAATACTCCAACAAATACTCCAACTGAAACACCAACAAATACTCCAACAAATACTCCAACAAATACTGAAACACCAACAAATACACCAACAAATACTCCAACAAATACTGAAACACCAACAAATACACCAACAAATACTGAAACACCAACAAATACGCCAACTGAAACACCAACAAATACACCTACACCAACAAATACTCCAACCCCAAATGAAACACCAACACCAACACCAACTGAAACTCCAACCCAAACACCAACTGAAACTCCAACAAATACACCAAGTGAAACTCCAACAAATACACCAACCCAAACACCAACACCAACTGAAACACCAACTGAAACTCCAACCCAAACACCAACTGAAACTCCAACAAATACGCCAAGTGAAACTCCAACAAATACACCAACCCAAACACCAACACCAACTGAAACACCAACAAATACGCCAACAAATGGGCTGACCCAAACACCAACAAATACTCCAACACCAACTGAAACCCCAACAAATACACCAACAAATACTACTACACCAACTGAAACACCAACGCCAACACCAACTGAAACATCAATACCTGTAGGTTTTTGTGCGGTAATAAACTATTGTTTATATGATACGGGCAATGTCTTATGGGACGATAACTACGTAAGAGTTGGTGCTTATGGTATTAATTTTTATTGGGTTGGTACATTAAATTCATTATTTATTTATTATGACACAACAAACACTCAATGGTGTTTATCGACCAGTTTAGGTGGTATTTGTTTATTATCAGGTAAATCACCTTGTTATAGTATTTGTCCTGATTTATGTGACGACAATTTACTTGCGGGTATTTGTCCTACACCAACGCCAACGCCTACATTACCGTGTGATGTTGACTTTACGGCATTATTTAATTGTGACTTTACTCCTACTCCAACGCAAACACCTACTCAGACCCCAACACCTACTCAGACACCTACTCAGACACCAATAAATGTATGTTCAAATGTTAGTGTTGATGCAACGATTAGTTCTATTACACCAACACCAACACCTACAGTAACAACCACACCAACACCTACACCCGCAATTGACAGACCGTGTGACTTTTTAGGAAACGTAACATTTAATACTGTTAATGACTTAATTAAATGTCCATCAAGTAAACAATTTCAAGATTGTTTTAATGGTAGTATGTATTATACAACAAGTGTCCTTGAGAACCCAACTCCAGGTCTTGATATAGAAATATATATGGTTTTTGAATCACTTGTTGATGGTGTGTCAAAATGTGTGAGTTATATTGGGGTAAACAACGATATCATAGGTATTAATCAAATGGATTTACTTACAGGTCCTTTTGGTTTTTCTAATTTAGGGGATTGTTTAAACTGTGTTATTACACCACCAACTCCTACACCAACAAAGACGCCTACACCAACACCAACTAACACTCCGACACCTACCTTAACATCAGGATTATCTCCAACTCTAACTCCAACTCCAACTCAAACTCCATGTTTAACTTATTATGTGTTTACAGATTGTACTAACAATAGTAACAATTCATCTAGTACCCTGCAGGTCGTAGTTCAAACTGTACCGGCAACACCAACAACTATTGTTGGGAATGTTTTACGTAACCCTACTACAGGGGTGTGTTGGAAATTTATTGGCTCTTCCTTATGTTCACCGGGACAATTTTCCCCAAATACAAATGTAATTACTTGGTCTGGTAATTACTTCACTGGTTTCTCAACATACCCTAGTTGTAATGCTTGTTCTGCGGCGGCAACACCAACAACAACAACAACAACAACTGTAACACCACAACCTTGTACCATGTCTTACACTCACACAAAAACCTATTGTTCTTGGACAACGGGTAATATAAAAGTTAATGGTGTTATAGTATATACGTTTCAATCTAGCTTAGCTGCCGGGGTCTATTCAAATACTTTTCCAGTTCAAACAGGTGATATGGTATCGGTTTATTTACAGGCAATGGTACCTTCATCATTTTGTACCGGATTTATTTCAATAGCTGGATTAAATTTTGGTCCTGTCAACACCTCTGTGAATTCTGTTGACACAAATAATGAAATAAACTATTCGGTTATTGTAAATGCTTCAGGAACTTCAGGAACTTCAGGTGTAAATTGCGGTACACCAATTATAATAACCTCAACTACTACACAAAATTAAGTAAATCAAAACTTTAAGGTAAAAAAAAATATCGTCTAAAAAGACGATATTCTATATTATCGGTTATTTACACGATATTACCAAAGTTTTTCTTGTCTCATATAACCTAATACACAAGTATAGGCGTCTGTTTGGTCAAAGTTTTCTTTCTTTAATGTATTGTTTCGAGTATACAACCACTGTATTTGTGGTTCTCTTTTAGCAACTTGTTCCCATATGATTTGTTTTTTATCACAGTCTTTTGGGAATCCCCCAAATAAAACAAACTTATTTTTGTTGTTTTCTCTAACTAATTCAGGGTAAGCAAACTTACGTGAATTATAGGTGGATATAAATTCAGGTACAATACCTAAAACATCATAAATTTCTTTAGTAATTAAGGTATTATATCTTAATAAAATACTAATAGTATAAACATTATTAGAATTTAATAATGGTTCTTCAATAATAACCTTAACAATACCTAAGTCTTTATATTCAATTAACTTATTTCTAAAAATATCACTCTTAAGTAATAATTCTTTAATTTTAGACTCTTCTTTTGGTTTTGGAACTGGTGATACGTGAGTTAATTCTAATAATTCTCTACTTTGTATATCAAATAATGCGACACCGATTGTTCGAGTTGATACATCAAGACCTAAGACTTTTGGACTTTCTTTTAATTTATTTCTAATCATTTTTTGTTCTATAAAAAAGTTTTAGTGATTATATCCAACCCTAAAATTAGAAATCAAATTTAACCAGGAACTGTTGAATCCCTTGTCTTAAAACAGGTGATTGCATCTTTGATATAATCATAAGATTCTTATCAGAATCGTAAAGACCAATATCAGTTATATATGAGTCAGTCCCTTGAGTCCATGTTGGGTTTGAAGTTGCTTGAAATTCAGCAACACCTAAATTAATTTTATACCTCATCTCATATATTGTAGCTTGAATATCCGTTTCTAACGAACCATAGAAATAATATTCGTCCCCAAAATTTAAAGATGGTGTAGTGCTTCCAACAGGGGTTAGAGGTATATATGTATTTAAATCGTAATAAGGTGCATTATCATAGTCATCTTGAGTAATAGTAAATGTATTACCTGTTATACCGTTCTGAGTAATATACCCTCCAACGGTTGTTGCACTTAATTGTGATGTTACATCGATTATTTTCCACTCGGACGAATCAGGTCTAATATCACCAATAACTTTTTGACATATAATTTCAAATTTATCACCGTAAAATCCTTGTGGCGTATAACAAACAGATGGACATAATGTTGTTGTAGTTGTAGTTGTTGTAGTTGTTGGTGTATAATCTGGTTGATTTAAACAACCAAACTCCGGACCAAACCTAATTGACACGTTTTGCGACGCACTTGGTATACAAGTTAAATTTGGACCTTGTATTCTAGTATAATAGTTACAATGTAATGAATTAGTAAAATTAATCGTATTACTAATTCTATAAGTCACATACATATACTCAGTATCACCTGTTAACACACCAATATATGAAGTATTATCAGTACCACATGTATTTGGAGCAACTAAAGTAAGTTTTGGTGAAGGTAGAGTCCAATTACGATTTGATTTATAAGACATAGCGGCAATAATTTCTTCATCATCAATCACTATAATTTTTTGGTCAGGGAAAACTTTACCAACTCTACTTGGGAACCCATCATCATTTGTATTAGTATCCCATAATTGGTAGTATCTCATACCAGGGTTATTCATATCCGCATTCTTAGTAGATTTCAAGTATTGTACTTGAAATAAATTTAATCCGTCATACCCTGGAGGGTCAACCCAAAAAGTTTCACCTAAACAACATTCAGGATTTTTATGCCACATAAGCCATGGAATATGTAGTCTAAAGTTTCTTGCTTGCCCAATAGTATTAGCAGGTGCCGTAGGGTCATAAGGTTCTAATGCAAATTTTTCACCATAAAAGAAATCAATACTTTGATTTGTATAGTGAATAATGGCGATAGATTTTTGGTCTTTTGGTTGTACAGTAACTTTTTCATCGAAAGAGTTGTAGTAGTATACTGAACTGCTGTCAGTCTGCCCACTATTCGACATATAACCCAAATATTCTTTTGACCCGATATATGTCGCTGAACCAAAATCCGCAAATCCTTCATTTATTGTCGGAATTAACCCCGCAGGATTTTCCGACCATGGAATATTCATATTCCAAATTTTAACATCAAACTCATCTGTATAACAAACAGACTCAAAATTAATAACATCCTCATTCCAATGTTTACATGGTGTTAGTGTATCATAAAGTGATGTCATATTTGGCGGATATACAATAGTTCTCGCATAACAAACATTTGAACTTCCTGAAAAATTAGGCGTTGGCCTATCTAATGTGTAAACACCTAAACAAATATCGACAATTTTATATGTCATCATTGGGTAACAACTACTCATATCCATAAGACATTCTGGTTCCACAACAGGGTCACAATTTGGTGTCGGTGTTATTGGACAAAATGTTGGTGACGGAGTTGGTGTTGGTGGTAAGATACAAGGGTCATATGATGGGGTTGGAGTTGGGGTTGGTGAAGGTGTTGGGCTTGGCGTTGGGTAAGTACTACAGGCACAATTGTGGTCACCATTACCATCATAATAGATTGTTAATAAATCACCTATAGCAGGCATTCTAACAATATTGGTGTTACAACCTGAATAAATTAACATAATCGTGGTACCGCCAGTTAATACTGACATATCAACAACATAATTAGAATTAATAACATGAGAACTATTTGTAATTGCACTCCAATTAATTGTTGTCGCACTAAGGTCTCCCGTAAAAAATCCTCTCATTGCCGCTCGGTTATATACAGGAGAAACCACAGGTTCTGAATAAGGAATACCATAAGTATTACCTGTTACACCATCAACATAATAAGGATATTTTACATATTGTTTATTTGATTGTGTTGGTGCTGAATTTTGTGAATTAAAATTAGGTTCAAATATGTTTGTATTAGCTTGATTATATGAACTTGGTAAAGAGTTATATGAAACTTCTCCGTCACCAATTTGAAAATACTCGATGTTAAAATTACCTTGAGATAATTTTTGTCTTCCAGTGTCTGTTAATCTAGTATTAATTAATCCCGATGTATTTTTTAATATATAAGTCATGTTTATAAATATCCTTAATTTTTATTTTATTATACCGCTTTACTTGGCATAATTAACGTACAACAACTACATCCATTAATAACCCCATTTACTGCAAAAAATGTGTCACCGAAATCCGCAAAGAAACAATGAGGTACTGGTTGTATTTTAGTCATAGTTGTTGTGGTATTAATAACCATGGTATCACCATTTGTCATTGATACCGAAATCCAGTTATCAGTTTGGATTGTATTATATTGTGACGCCGATTGACAACCGGCACCTGATTGTGTGGAAGTATTACTTGATGACGGGGTTGAAGTTATTGGTATTACTGTTGAATTTTTAGTTAAAACACTATTAGTCACAATAGTTGCATCAGTTGAGGCAGGCCCTCTACCAAGCACATTTATGTGTTGTGCATCAAACGTAATTGTTGTTCCAACAGGGATTGGTGGTGAAACATTTACGGTAGCAGTAAATTGTTTTGTTAAAGTTGTGTTATTGTTTACCGTTGTAATACTTAATGGTGACAAACTAAGAGTATATGTTGTTGTTCCAATAAAATTATTTAAGGTAGCCGTAGAAACAGTACTTAAATTATTTAACGAATCCTTAATTTGTAAACTATAAGTTCCAGGACATTTTCCTGTGAAGAGCCCTGAATTACTAGTGAATGTCACTCCATTATCAACTGAGTACTGATATGGTGGTGTTCCATTAGAAGCCGTTATAATTATATTACCATCACATATACAAGTTGGTTGAGTAAGTGAATATGTAAATGACGGGTTACTTGGTAACGGTAAACAAGGACCTTGATTTGATACAACAGTTCCTAACGCTCCATTTATATACCATCCCGTTAAAGGTGGATATGGTGAGGGTGATAGTATTATATAATTAGGACTTGTTGCTTGCGGAATTACACTCCATGCATGGTATAGTGTAACCCAAACAATTTGGTATACTGAGTCATCTGATATCCATGATTGATAACCATTACTATATAGACCATTATATATACCATTAGGATTAAAATGTATTTGATAATTACTTGGTTGTTTATACACTGTTAAACAAATATCATAGACTAATACAGGAGCAACCGTTGTTGTGGTTGTAGTTGTAGGTGTTATAGGTGCGGTTAACACACATGTTGTAGTTGCCGTATAATCAGGACCACTCCCTGACCAAGAATAGTCAGTAACTATTGCCGTATAACTACCAGCACCTAAATTATTAATTGCCGGAGATATATTACCATTACTCCAAGCAACTATGTATGGTGGTGTTCCGCCTATTATAGATATAGATAAGCTTCCATCAGTCGCATTTTGTGATGACGGATTGTTAACTAAACACTCAACGGTCATTGGAAATATTGTAATTACATCACATTCGTTTTTTTGTTGAAGTAAAGATGTCGTGTTAGTCATTGTTATTTATACTATAAATAATCAGATTATTGTTTTTTTACTATAGATTTCATAACATCTATATATTTTTTTGTAGAACTATGTTCTTCAACATAATCAAAATATTCAAAATTTTCCGTTAACTTAATTAATGGATTAACATTAATAAAATCACCTTTATAAAATTTAGTTGTTTTCATATCTGAAGTTACTCCTGCCATATGAAGTATTGGTCTTTGTTCGTAAATAGAAATTGAGTCGGTTGCCCATGAAAAATCTAAATCTTTAACTACTTTAGTTTCTTTTCCAAAATACCATAAGTTCCATAATAAAGACCACATTTCTGCAGTCCAAAATTGTATTTCACCTTGGTTTATTGGGAAACGTTTTTGGTAATCCATCATTTGGTCATATAGTGGCGCACAATCCATATAGATTTTTTCCCAAATCATCCAATCTGTTTTTTTAATCAAATATTGACCACCGCCTGAATTATTTTCATTACATTCAACACATTCGGTCGTAACACCAATAACATCAACCATTTCTTGTAGTAATTGCCCTTGTTTAGATTGTGGGTGATGAGATTCATATCTTTTACAACAATCCATAATGTAATTAAATCCAATATAACCAACAGTATCTGAAAGATATAAAACATCATCCTCCATTAATGTTTTAAAATCAGGTAATTCTCTAAAAATTATATCAGCATCATGTAAGAAAAAACATTCTCCGTGTTGAGGGAATTTCTTTAACCATTTATGAATTAAAAATGGCTTAATATTTGGAATATAATGTTTTTGTTCTCTGTCATCTAAATAATGATGGATATTAATTCCCAATTCTTTTAATTTTAACGAATCTGAAGTTGGTTCGGTATTTGGTGTTACTATACCAAAAATAACATGTATTTGGTTTGGTAAAATACCTTTTTCTATAAAATTTTCAACGTACACCCTAACTTGCCAATAAAAATATGGTACATCAGGTTGGGCACATACAAATCTTAAATTTTTATCCATTTTATGTTTTAAAATAAATATAATTAATCATCCATCTTAATAAATGGTGTTTTGGTAGATATTTATACTATATGAAACTACTAAAAACAATATCAAAATTGGTTTCTGAATCTAAAGATGCGTATGAGGTTGCCTGTGAAAAAGGTGTCCCTGAAAAAGAACTAGACAGATTAGAAAAAAACTATCATGAATCCCTAAAACTTATGAGACTTTATGGTGGTTTAGGTAAAAAAGACCCAATTGATTAATTACCAGTAAACTAATTGAGTTTGTCATATATTAACATGTATAATTACTTAGAACTTGTCCTGAACCATTTACTTGTGCAACATTTCTCAATCCAGTTATTGGGCAATCATCTGATAAAAACAATCTACCCCATCCACCACCTGAAAGACCATAATTAGTGCCAACAAATGGTATTGTTAAAGCATTATCCTGATATATTACAATTCCAGGAGCTATTGTCGATGTTGCTGTGTATAAATTTGCCACACAACCAGTGGCTATACAGGGAGTAATATCAGATGATGTGTAGGTATCAAGATTAGTAAACCAAGTATAGGATACTATAGGTAAGTTTAAGTTAGTATTACAACAACTTGGTACTTGAGACGCTCCTAAAATGTATAATCCTGAGTCATTAAATAATGTTTGTGTGTATGGAAAGTTAACATTAACCTTATATATTTGACCACCATTGTTATAAACATATATTTTACCACTATCGATAAATATACCATACGGTTGAGGTGTGGTTGACGTAATATCAACCTCAACTTCAAAAGTACCTGACGGATAACTATATTGGGTTAGATATGCAAGATATAGACCTGAGGTAGTTGAATTAGTAACTAATATTTTATTTGTTGTTGTTAATATAATATCACCCGAAACCTCCCTACCAGGCAGTAGTGTTCCAATTACAGTTGAAACTGCGGTACTTGTGGTAATATCTAAAGTAATTATTTGATTAGGTGATACTGAAACGTTTGTTGAGATTAACTTAGAGTTGCTAATGGCACCTAAACCATGTCCTAAAGAAACACCTGAAGGGTATGCAATGTTTCTGTTGAACGTTTTTGACCAAGGGTTTAATGTTATGTTATATTCTTTAATTATCGACCCATCATACAACCATAGTTTAGTTGTTGTATGCGCAATATTTGGTGAAGATACAGAAAAATTACCTAAAGATACGTTAGTATTTGATGATGGAAAATAGGCGGATACGTAACCACCATTATTAGTTAATACAGAACATATTGGTATTATCGGTAAAGGTGTTGGAGTTGGTGTTTTTGTTGGTGTAGGTGTTGGCGTATTTGCTGGAGTTGAGGTATTTGTTGGTGTTGGACTTAACCCAAGTGTGACTGTTGGTGTCGGAGTGTTAGTTGGCGTTGGTGTTTGTGTCGGTGTTGGTGTTGGACTAGGACAACTAACGCACGAGATATCATAATATATTTTCATGTTAATAATAACTTGAGCGTCCGATAAAGAAACTAACGAGTCACAATCAGTTAAAATTTGAATAGTGTTTGTTAGAGGATTAATATCCACACTTGCAATACCATCAAATTGCAATAATAACCCCGTAATTGTGTCATAAAATTGATTATCTGCAGGATATTCGTTTAATGTTGTACCAGCATAAAATTGTTGAGTTAAAACATCACCACTAACACTCACAATCGCTTCAAAAATTGCTTCATTTAACACACAATTTATATCATTAAATGTTAAATCATAAAAACCTTCATTTAACATTTGTTTAGGCCCCGTTTTAATTGCATTTGGTGAATTGATAAAATCAGTATCACATATTGTATATGTCTGATAGGATGCCACACTATTTGTACCCGTAATAATAACACTTGATATTGTAGAACACCCATTAAAATCTATAACTGTAAGTGAATACGTGCCAGCAGATAAACTATTAATCGTATCCCCTGTTTGTCCATTTACGTTATTACTCCAATTTAAAGTAAATGGTGGTAAACCATTAGTTATGTATGCGGTGATAGTACCATCAGAACCATTTACTGTATTTGTTGCATTTAATATAAAATTAGGATTTGAGGATGGGGCAACTAATACAGAATTAGTTTGTTGACACCCACTAAAGTCTGTAACACTAGCCGTATATGTTCCTGAGGCCAGATTACTAAATGTATAAGCACTTAAAGGCGAAACCAAACTTAACCCATTTATTGAGTAAGTATAAGGCCCTGTACTACCTGAAATTGCTAAATTAATAGCTCCATTAGTAAAACTACAAGTTGTTCCTGTACTTGTTGTCGTCAAATTAAATTGAACAGTATTATTGATAGTATAAGCACTGGTAAAGGTACAGACACCATCATTAATTGTTAAATTATAGGTACCTCCTGAAAGTCCCGTAAATTGCCAATTTTGATTTGATGTACTTAAAATATCATGATGTCCATCAGGATATTGTAAGTCATAGGTGTAATTACCACTACCACCAAATAATTGAATTGGGTTTAAAGACCCCCCGTTATTGTTACAGTTTGAATTATTAACACCAATACCAACAATACTAAATCCTCCTGGAGGTAATAATGTTGTACTTGCAACAAAATTACATAAACCAGCATCCGTCACTTGTACTGTAAAAACACCTGAAGCTAAATTTGTAAAAGTGTAAGTTTGGTCAAATGTAATATAAACAGTCCCATTTGAACCTGAAAAATAATATGGCGCGGTTCCACCTGTTACCGTAACCGTAATTTCTCCGTTAGACGCAAAACAAGTTGGGCTAATTGAGGTAAAAGCCCCTAACCCAACTAATGGCACTTGTAATACCGTTACCGATTTAGAAATAGTACATCCATTACCATCAGTAACAATAACACCGTAAGTCGAGGCACTTAAACCGCTAATTGATGAGTTTGTTTCTCCGTTTGACCATAAATAAGTGTATGGTGGTGTACCTGTCAATCCTGTAATAAATATTTTACCTGAATTTACTGCACACCCCGCATCATTAACAACATAAAATCCGTAGTCAAATGTTTCCGCACTTTGAACAATACATGTTTCTGACTTACCTGAACATCCACCACCGTCATCACCTATAACATAATAAATTCCAGGACTTAACATATTATCAAATGCAAAAGTATTTGTTACTGATGACGCCGACGTAATATAACCATTAATTGTATCGTAAAGGTAGAATTGACTTATACCATAAAGATTTTGGGTTGATGCGGTAAGGCTACCGTTATTTTGACCACAAGTAGCATTAGTATGAGAATCAATACTTACACACGTTCCACTTGATATATATACATTTACGGGGACAACCGTTAATGTTGGTATACATGAATCAATAATATTAAATGTGTAAGTCCCCGCAGATAATGATGTAACCTCATATTGTGTAATACCAGCACCTAACGCTATAGTTCCTAAAGAAGATGGATTAATCCACTGAATTGAATAATCAGGAGCACTACCATTAATATTTATATTAAATGCTCCAACATTAGTATTTGAACAATCACCAGTTATGGCCGAGGTGTATAATAAAGTACAAGACATTAATTACATAAAATATTAAAGTTTATTCCAACATTTAGTTTAAAGTTATCACCAAAGGCTGAAGTGGAGCAAATTGAATTATAAATAACTACAGTATCGGTAGTTGTTAAATAATAGTCATATCCGTAAATTGTTAAATCATTTAACGCTATTAATAATGCGGAATCCCAATCATTTGGTTGTGGTGAGCTTAAACTTATATTTGTATAACCAATTCCATCAAAAAATGGGTATTGAATAACAGTTGAGTCATTAATTTTTATTTCTACAAACCAATTAGTTGTTAAAGTATTTAATAAACAGTCATTTAAGGTATAACCATTAGCAGTAAGATAGTTATTAAGTGCTTGACCTAAAACCGCATTAAAACTATTAATAGTAGAACTTCCATACCAAGGATACACACCACATTCAACTGATTGTATATTACAATCATATCGATATATGTTTGAGGTTAATGAACATGGTTTACATGGTACTGGTATAAATTTACAACACTCTTGTCTTCTCCAAACAAATTTTTGTCTATGAAATATTGAATTTTCATACTTAACACCAGTGTTCCAAATAGTTGTTGCAGGAATCATTTGTTCAACAAGTCTAATCCAATAATCACCCATACCATTCACGTAGTCAATCATTGTTTGATATGTGAAATTATCGTTAGGTATATTTATTGTCTGTTGAGACTCTAAATACTTCCAAAAAATAGAAGATAAAGTTGGATAACCACTTGTTTTACCATCTGTGGCATATTGTCTATTTCTAACATTGATAGTATTTTGCCAAAATGTTTGAGCAAACTCAAAGAATGTTTTTCTTTTTGGTTGTGGGTTGATTTCAGTCCAATCCACACCACCTCTTTGTGGATACTCGATATTTGGGTGTGGGTTACAATAAGTTGGTGCTACATAATTTAAACCTTGATTTGGGATTGGGTAATTATATTGTCTAGACATGTACCATACGTCATATACGATACCTTGAGCAGGATTCAAAAATAAATCAACATTTTTAACATTTAATACTAATCTTTCATCATCGACAAAATAACGAGCATTAATCCCTCCATCTAAATTACTTCTTATTCCAACTTCATTATCAGTCCAACTTTTATTATTATCAGGAACTGCACTCAAATTATAACCTAATGTCATAAATGGGAAGTCCCTAAATCTATTAAGATATTCTTGACCGTATGAATAAGGTATTAAAGTTGTTTGATAATTAGGGTTAGAGCCTGTGAATACACTATTATTTAAATCAACTTGTTCAGGAGCTCTGTGTTTTGGTGTTTGTTCAAACCAACCGCTACCTATCTGAAAAAAGTAATTTTCAGTGTCGATAGGTGCTTGTGGATATCCATAAAAATCCATAGGGTATTCTCCTCGGTTAATATTAACATCCTGAATTGTTGTTTGAGTCGTAAAACCTGTATAGGTAACTCCCATAATGTTAAAGGTATTACCTTGTTCATAAGTTGGTAACTCTTGAATGTATGTCCCACCAGAAATATTATAGAATTGTGTGTCAAATTGTTCTAAATTAATTTTTTGGTCAGCAACATAAACATATTCATTAAATTCAACTAAGGCTTCAGGAGCACCAACCAATCTCATTAAAACTTCAATTGATTTTCTTGTTCCTTTAGATTTAAATAAGTAAGCAGAATTTAATACTAAATTTCTGTAATACTGATAATTTAATTCATCGGGCGTTTGTTTTTGTGACGTTCCAGTAAATTGTGAATTGTCTTTATTTTTTTGACCAAACACAGAACCTAAAAAATCATCCTCGGTTATTGGTGAAATGTTAATTCCCCAACCTAATGTTTGTGCTAAATTTTTTAATAATTGTGACGGTATATCATTACCAACATTATAATTAACCGAAGTCATAAATGCTAAAGCGTCTATGAATTTTTTAGTTTCATCAAAACTTCTACCATAAATTTGTAGAACTTTTTCCATTTTTTGAGTTACAGTATCAAATTCTTTAAATGAACCTGTAATTAAAAATCTTGAGACTAAATTTGTTGTATAAATGTCAAAATACTCACTAACTTCATTTAATTGTATTAAATAATTTTCAAATGATTTGGTTATAATATCAATATTCCACTCACCATACAATGGCCATGTAATTGGTTGATTTGAGGTGTAATATGTACCATCTTCAGATTCTCTTGGTACTTGGAATGTTGCGGTATAAATTGGTGTTACACTTCTATTTAATAAGAAATTTTCAACTTCATCTAAATCTTCATTAAATATTTTAGTAACCTCATAGTCGTTAGGCCGAATAACAAAACTATAATATACAATACTTTGTCCTGAAAAAGGGTTTCCACTAACGGATATTTGTAATATTCCACTAGAAGTATTGGTTGTTGGTGTTAAAGATTTAACATCATATCCAACCCCATTGACGTATAAGGAATACTTAGCATATTGGATTGTCATATCTCTTAATGGAGATACACTAATTTCTTTTAATTCTAAATTTCTTGTTGAGTTAACCGAAAAGTCAATATCAAATGGATTTCTTAATTTTGAAACGTCCAAATCAAAAACGGTCTCATCGTAAACCGAATTAAATAAAATGTTAGTTGCGGTTGCACCTGTCACATAATTAGTCCCCATGAATGTCGACTCTAATGCTGCAGGGAACTTACTAATAATGGTTTCAACCGAAACTGAAATACGTTTAACCATCGACCCATATAATGTGAAGTTGGTAATTTGACTCATGTCAAAATTAGGATAAACCTTAAAGTTATTTTCAAAAATAGATTTAGATTGTACCACACCACTAACCCCCATACTATCTAAACTGATAGGGTCTGAGAAATTACCCGTATTAAAGGTTCTATTTGTTTTTTCATTAATAGAACTAACAAATTCAAAATTCCCTTGCGTTAAACCTCCACCAGTAACTAATTGGAATCCAACTAAATTATCGGAAAAGGTACCAGCTCCTGAAGCGGACTGAGGTGGGCAAGTATATTTTGTAACGGCCATTATTGCGTTATATTTGTAAAGTTTTTACTGAAGTCAATATTATTTCCCCTATCTTGTCTAACCTCATAAAGTAATTCATTAAATTGGTCTCTAATTTCATATAAATTGTATTGTCTGTATATGTTATTTTGAGTATCGTATAATGTGTAGATACCGTCATCCATAGACTTAGTTTGATTACCAAACAATGCAATTGCCAATGTTGAAAAATCGTGTTCGGCAATTTCAATATCCAATGTTATTGGATTAAAGAAAGTATTTGTAATAATGATATCTTGGTCAGGTTGCCCAATATACGGTGTTGCATTTGGCTTATTAGTAGGTGATGATGATGGTGAAACAGTACAAAAAATTAAATTTGTATTATTATTAGTATATCTATATCTAATAGCTTTTTGAGAAGTATTAGTTAAGTTTTGAACAACTGGTTCACAAAAAAATGATGAAGTTATTAATCTAAAAAAATTAGGTACTTTAGTTCCGTCAGAATTTAAATATTCTATTCTAAAACCAACCAATCCTTGATTAACAAATTTATTTCTAAACTGAGTTGGCACATCATTTAAATCAATAATTAACCCTTTGACATTTGGTAATGCCGATAGAACACCACAATCCAAGATTCTTGTTCTTATTTGGGCCGGTCTAACCATTAAGGTATAGATACCAATTTTATTAAATTGGTCTGAAGGTAACCTTAAATTATATAAACCACCCAATATTTCAATATTAGGGTTACCACCAGTATCATTGTTATTAAAGTATGGTCTTAAGATTGATGTCGCATTTAACTTAGTTAAGATAAAATTATCTGTTTCATCCCTTGATGGTGTGTAATTTAAGATGATTTCCACATCTTCGGGAGAGACATCCGCTGGTCTAATTGTACCGTACGTTCCTGTTGCCATTTTTAATTATTTATTAATATTTTATTATTTTTTTTTCTATCCCACATTTACTACAAATTTTCATAACAATAAATATCCATATTATATTTTTATTATATCAAAAAAACCATATCCGTATTTTTCAAGGTCACCTATATTATCAATTTCCCCCAATCTTTCAATTCGTTCCAAACCAGATAGTTTACCTCGTTCAACAAAAACATTACTTTGAACTTCAGCTTCATCAATTACATTTATCAATACCTCATTTTTTGTAATTGCAGAACAAATTAACATATCTTGAGTTAATCCCGAAGACTCAACCGCAAATACTGTAGTACCATCACTATAATCATAGTAATTCATTCCATTAATTGTATATGCAGTGTATGGTTCTGTTGGGTGTGGTCCCCAATACGTTCCAATGTTTCCCGATGTACCAGTTATTTGAACCCCTACATTATATTTTCCACCAAACAAAGTATATTTATTTCCATACACTTCTAAATCGCTAACAGAAGATTTAGTGTACCCTGTAACAATAAAAGGGACTGTGGTAAAATTTGTAATGTCCATTATTTGCGCATCACAACTAGCATCACCACTAAAAATGTAATCATAATTAAACATAGTCCCACTCCAACTACCACCCGCAGGTGTAAAATAAGCGGTACCATTAGGATTAGTTATTACAATGTTAGTAAATGGAACTTCAACTGTTTTTTTAACAATATTTGAACCCCATGGACTCATTCCTGACATAATAATAGTAAATTCCCCAATTGTTGAGTAAGTGTGTTGGTAATAATTTGGCGCGTTTGTTGTTATTGTTTGTATTGGCGTTCCGTCACCCCAATCAACATAATAATTTGAAAATTCTAAATATTTTTTAAACTCGGTATCGGAAGTATTATAAAAATAATATACGTTAGGGAATGTTGTTGTCGCAGAAAACAAAAAATTAGTCATAGTTTCCTGTTGTAACACCATTCCATCAAAAACTGAATAATACCCCAAATCAACCGTATTCTCAGTTAACATAATTGGAACCGTAAGTCCTGTTAAGATTGAATCCCCGTTGGTTCCACCTGATAAAATTTCAGTCATGGATGAATACACATATGTATGTCCTGTCACATATTTTGTAACTTGCTGGGTATATATATCACAACAAAAGGGTATCTCAATATCTTCGGTATAAGGTGAGTATATATTAACCTTGAAGATATCGTTTTTAATGACTTCTGGAGATATTTTTATATAATAAATTCTATTATCCATATTATGGGTTTACATATTCATACCATTTTATGGGGGTTCCCTCACCAACTCTAAGTCCGTTAGAAATGTTAAAAATTCTATATGTTTGATTAACAGAATTTAAAACAACTTTATAATAAAACTTATCTTCACCATTAAATAAAAAAACATTAGGTAACGTGGATTGTGGTACTGTCATCATTTTAACAAATACACCTAATCTGGCATCAAAAAATTTTGCGGACATATAAAACGTACTAATATCAATAAATTCTTTTTTTCTCAACCAATAAAAAAAAAATCCTTCTTTGTCCCCAACATAATCTAAAAATTGTGAAGGTATTTTAATATCAACGTTTGGTTTTATGGGCGAAATACTAACACTTTCAGTAAGACCCTGTTGAACGGGTAAAATCACAGTAAAATAATTAGTTTGATTTGTACCACTATTACTATCATAAAAATCTAACTTAAAAAATGATTTGGTAAAAGGTTTTGCATAATAATAAACTTCTGTCGCTGAAAACCCTTCAGGTAAATAACTACATACCCAATTTGCAATTGTTGAGGTTCCAACAGTATTTGGGTTACCGTTATAGAAATTAAATTCATAATTTATTTTAGTATCTTCAAAAGAATTCCCAAATCTGTAAGTATCGTGGGCAAATCTTAAAATCTCAAAATCATCAGGAACTCCTATGATATCTTCAACAACTTCTTCTTGGAAGATATCAATACTATCGTCTCTACCATAGAAATCCCATTTAAGTTCTATTGGCAAATTAATATATTTATCCGTTGTCGGTAATATAAATTTATATTTGTTACTCACATCCATCGATAATAGGGTCAGTTGTTAATCCTTCTATACCATAATTACTTCCTTCCGGAATTATTCTAAAAATATTATAATTATAAGGGTAATGGGTACCATTAATAAATGGGTAATTAACCCCAATACCATTATTAATAAAACCATATTGGTATATATCTCTCCAAATAAATGAATCGGTTTTTTGCGAATAAAACGCATAGTCAGGGATACCCTCAGTTAATTGTTTACTACCCGTTTCAATATAATCAGAATAATCCCTAATCTTTATTGGGTAATGAGGTTGATAATAATACCCAAACATGTTTGAGGGTGATTGTTGTGGTTCTGTCACACTTAATACAAATGGGTTAAATCTGTACTTATGATATAATTTTGAGATAACTCTTTCTTTTTGTTCCGATTCATTCCACTCACACAAATCCCCATCTAAAATATCATTTTGTTTTAACGATTCAATATAGGTAAATGGTATTGGCCCTGAATTAGGCCCTAAACCAGCACCAAGTGGTGTGTTATAAAAACCAACAGGAAATGTTGTGTCGGATAAACTGTTTAGGTTCTCCCACCAAGAACTAGGTTGATTGTTTGCGGGGTCAACCGGTAAATTAAATTCATAACCTTGTTTAAGTCCTAAATAATCATTTGGATTTTTTTTAGTACCAAACATTAATCCAAAATAACCTTTCCAAATGACAGTGAAAAATAACTCACTTATAGGTCGTTTTTGATTATCTCTAATAGGATTAATATTTATGTCTTTATTAAAAGATAGTGTATATGATTGCGAGCCTTCTTTAGTTGAAACCCTAGCAACTCGATTTGGCGTAAATCCACTACTTTCAAATTTCTTTTTATTACCAAAAATATTTTGGTCAAATCCTGCGTTAACTAATACCGCGTCTTGCGAGTTAGTTAATAATTTATGTCTTCTAACATAATATTGTGAGGTAGTATCATTAGGATTTTCAATATCAATAATTCTTTTAAAAAAACCTTTTTTATTATTAACAAAAACAGCACCAGTAAACCCAACGTTATATATATTGAATATGTATTCTTCACTCCCCGATTTTTGGTCTCCTAATGAATATACTTGAAATGTGTCAATTCCAATGTAACTGAAGTTAAGTTTTACGTGCTCACCAATAGATAAACCATGTTTTACCGGACATCTAAATGACACTAAATTTTGTCCATTAAATGTTGTGTTATTAATTATAAATGGTATTCCTCCACCAGAAATCCATTGTAATAATTGTCCACTTTTTTGGTCAATAGCCTCTAATCGTTTTGTAAAATCATTATCATAAGCATAACTAACAAAAAAATTCCAATTATAACTTGAGGCACTTTTAGGTATAAAAGTAATATGATTATTGGGTGGTTGAGTATATCCTGGAACATTATAATCTGTACGAACAAAGTCAAACTCATTATATTGTGGAAACCCTGACCAAAGAACAGTTTGTGGGTTATACCCACATTGTAGTTTAGCCGCCGCAACAGCGTTAACATAATATAAATTATTTTCTAATGGTACGTAATTAGTTGACCCACTATAAGAATTGTTAAATAATAATGAGAACTTGCATGCAGGTCTAAATGTGTCGGATTTTTGTCTTTCATCATCAAAAACTTGTTGTAAGTCAATATTAATATTCCTATCAAATTCAATATTCTCTTTATTAGTTTGAACTAAAGGTACATTAAACATTAGATTTGTGTCAGGTGCCGACTTGTACCTTAATGACCCTAAAACTACTCGAGTATCTATTCTATTCCCCATATTACGCAGTTATATTATTAGTATCGACCCATTTAATCACAAATCTATCAAATGCGGTACCACCTCTCTTCAAACCAAAATAGAAATAGAAAGGAGCTCCTGTGTTTATTACTCTACCTTTAGGGGTGTTTTGGTCTTGAGTGATAATATCCGCACTATATATAAACCCTACTGCGGTAAATGCCCCTCCAACAAAATTTTGCGGAGTATCAATAAGATAAGTACCTGAACCACCCGCAACAGTACTTGGTAATGCTACAGTTAATTGACTTATTATCGTAGTATTTGGAATAATCCCTGCGGCACTTAATACAAACCCTTCTTGTAAAAGTTGTGGAATGGGAGAATAAACTGTTAAAACATTACCAAAAATACTACAAACACCTGTAACGGTCCTTGCATCAACACTATATAGATAACCCTTAAAGTACTTAGTCATTGCGGTAGAATTAGTTCTAAAATATCTTGACGCTGATTCTATTCTATCTAAACTTTGATATTTCTTAGTAAAGAAACTAGTTGTAGATAACGGGTCAGTCATCCACCCATTAACTTGACTACCAAAAATACTATCGTTTGAACCAACTTTATTTGCCCTAACTTCCCATTGATAAAATGGAACGTCTTGGGAAGAAACTTCAATATTACTAAACGCACACACATTAGTTGCCGGAACAGTATCGTCAATAATTGTCCTTTTTGGGCTAATTAAATCTCTTAGTCTTGTATCTGATTGGTAGAATATTCCAAATACTTGGTCATCATCCGAAAGCGTATTAATATAAATAGAATCTTGTCCAGGTCTGTCGGGGTAATTTGCCGATTGAAATGGTGCAACTCCAAGTTCTGAATTAATTGAAATCGACTGAGCGTAATCCCCATCAACCATATTTTTAACTCTACTAAAATATGAGAACACATTTCCTCCACCAATTAATAGTTGTAAGAAACTTGAATTAGCCAACCTAGTAATTACGAACAAATTTAATAATTCAGTAACATCTGAGAAAGTAGTTGATTTTAATTTATTAGCAACATATCCATCATATTTATCTGACATTACAATATCTTGTAAATAATCATTTCTTGGGCCTAAATCCATAATGGTCGTTGGGTATAATAAATTATACATATTTCCACCATACCCCCCAAATAATGCCGAAGTAAAAGTATTTGGTGTTGCTCTATTTTGTCCAATAAAGTCAATTCGGTCCCATGGGCTACTTCTATAATAAAAATTGTTAGTATTATTATGTAATATAACCACATCATCACAATAAGAATATCTTGCTTGATTTGGATTTGGTGATGATGGAGATGTAAATGTGACATCATTATTAAAATTAAATGCGTATAAAGTACCATTAATCCAATTATTTGTGAACAGATGCCCCCACACGTTTCGACATGCGGCAAATGTTATTAATAAACGACTAACCCACTCGGTTAATAATTTAAAGTCTGAGACTAATGATAAAAAAATTGTAGTTATAAAAGTATAACATCCCTTCGTCACCAGTTTCTTGTTCCAAAAGGTATACCCACAAGGCCCTGTATAATCAACAACTAACTCACCATTAACCTCTTTATAACAGTCTAAATTAATCATCGCCCCACAGTTGAATGAGTCAATAACAGAACTAATAATTTGAGGTTCCGTCTCACCATCACTTAATGAGTCCGCAGTATTACCCGTTATACTTCCCGATTGTCCACCACCAACACCTTGAGCTTGCACTGAAGTACCATCATCACTAATCGAATATACTGAGAAATTAACATTGGTATGTAATGCAAAACTATTATTTAAATTATTTTGTAATGTAGTAGATGTAGGTAATCTATCTGACCTCATTATTATTTTTCGACTACCACCCAAATTATATGACATGTTAGCAATAGGGTATTTTGGTGCATAATAATATGATTTATAGTCGTAGGTTCCAGCCATAGTTGTCGTTACGTTAAGTGCACATACAAAAGTTTGACAATACATTCCAGACCCTCCTTCAATAATTTCATTATCGTAATATCCACGACTTACAGTGTTGGGATAATTAATGTTGGGGGGATAATAAGGGTTTATGGGTGCGAGGTAGTTATGTGTATTTGAGTCTACTAAACCTGGTTGTGAATTAAATTCTCTAGCAAAGTAATTAATGTTACCATCAACATTAACACCGTAAGTTATATCAGAATTAAATCCAGTATCTAAATTAGGAGTACCAACTTGAGGTGTGAACGACATACTACCATTATCTAATGAAGAATAGTAAGTTTGTAAATTAGAATTAAATCCACTAAAAGCCGCGGGGCCAGTCGGACTCGGTTGATAATGGAAGGAATCAAAATATAATTTTTGACCACTATAAGTATCGGTATCAAAATTATTTGTTAAATTATGTCTAACATTTTTAAAACCAGGTTTAATTGGTTGATTTAAATGATATTTAGGTGCCCCACCAACACCACTAGTCACTTTTACTCGACCAGTAAAACCGTAGGTATTATAAGTCACAACATCACCATACAAAACACTGAGGTCGTATTCACAATTACTTCTTGTAGAATACGGGTCAACCCCTCTAACTAAAAAAACAACAATTTGTTCATTAAATTGAGGGAAATAAGTACTAGGTTTTAATATTTGAAATGCGGTGGGATAATTAATATTTAACTCATTTATCCAATAAAATGAACTAAAAGTTTTACCAAAAATTCTATTGAATTTCATATGGTTATCAATAAATCTATTTACTAAACCATGATAAGTACCAAAACTTCCTGGTTGGTTACATATTGTCAAATAGTCGGAATAAGTCTGTGCGGTAATTACTTGGAAATACTCAACATCCATTGGGAATTTTGCGTACTGTGCATCATTATCAGCTTGTTGACTAGTATATGTTTTAGTCAATGCAGGACCATTACCGTTTGTATAATCGGCATATTGGACTGTAATATTACCAACATTTGAAGTACTACCTGGTTTATTATTAACCGTAGTACCTGTACTACTCGTAGTACCATAATCATTAATAGACGTAAACCCTGTCATATTAGGGTCAGTAGAGTTTGCAGGGTCTTGAAAAGTTATTAAATTACCAGGTAGAAAAGTTTCCGCCGCGCTAGGGTCTACCATAAGTACGATAACATTATCTTGGTGAGTAACACCAATATCGTTAGGATTAAATGAAACGTTAATTATATTAACGCCGCCGCCAGGATTATTATTAATGTCGTTTCTGAAAAACTTTGCTTTAGTATTAAATAAATTTAATCTTTCCGACTGAGTTAAACTTGTTGTAAACGCATAATCATTACCTTGATTACCCTGACCACCCGACACTGATATAAGTTTTGGTGCACGTGTTTGAGGTGTTAATGGGTTATTTGCTTGGTTAGCATTACCTAATGATGTCCCCGCAAATAAACTTTCATAAACAAGGTTATCCGTATTATATGGTGAGGCCGCGTTATAATTTGTTGCAAGTTCAAAGGGAGTTAAAACCGCATTAGCACCAGCTTCTTGAGCGGTTTGTGCAACAGTGGCCACCGCATCTGGATAATCCGCATTGTCAATTACGATTGCGTCTCCATCAGTACATTGACAGAATTCACAGTCGGGATATGATAAATTAGGGAGTCTTAAATTAGTAAATTTTTTATATAAATTTAACAGGAGGTTAACCGTTTCCTTAATATCGTTAACATCAGGACAATCCAAGTAAGGAATACTAACAAAAGGAATTCCGTTAAGCGCCCATATAATCGCATTAATAAGTGTACAGACAGTAATAACAACAAGATAGACAACTATCGCGATGATTGCTAATATAGGGCCAATAAGCATTAAAAAAAAAGCTAAAATGTGTACTATTAGTAATAACACATATAATATCGGTCTAAAAACAAACATCATTATCGTAAATAGGAGATAAATTAAATCAAATCTATATACCGCATCATTTGTTGGAAACTTATTATTGTCGCTAGAACATTTAACATCACTATCTAAAATATCTTTTATCGCAATAATTCTCCAGTTACCATACCCATTTCTATATTGAGTAATTAATTGTGATACAGTATAAACCTTATTGTATTGAAACTCGTAAAATTTGTCTTCACACCTAATCGCTTCATCAATCATCTGATTACCCATGGATGTCCCCGTTAATCCATAATCTGCCCAATCTAAACTGAACGCGTATGACCTTTGTGCCGCGTCTCGATTTAAGGCAGTTGCGGTATTATTAGTAAGTGGGTCTACGTTAATATTTCCAATTTTTTTCCACCCGTACTCTTTAATATTTGGAACTAAAAAATACCCCCTTTTAATAGGGTCAGCAGAAACTGATGGTGATTGGTTCCATTTAACTTTAAATCGATACCTACCTTTTGTTGGGATACCATTTTTTGGGTCGTCTGAAATAACTTGTTCACCAAACTCATTAGTGATAACATAATCCAAGTTCATCGGCAAATCCACAAGCCAAGTACCATTTTCATCAATAACTTGTCCCCCTGATTCCAAATCAATTGTTTCTAATATAGGTCGTCCGTTAGAATCTTGAGCAATTGTGTGTCTAATTGCTAATATCTCACCAGGCCCCGCAACTAAAGAACAAAGTGCCCCTGAGGTTAAGGTTGGTTTACAACTCTTCTTAACATACTGTTCTTCTATAGATGATACTAAAGAACCCATAAAAATCGCGGTAGGTGTAATGTTAATATTAAATTCTGCGGATAAATCAAAATCAGTTCTTGTAATACCTAAATTACAAATTTCAGGTTGACCCCATAATGGTTCAACTTCAAGGTTTCTAACGAAAGTAATGATTTGAGGTAATTCTCGTAAATTTGTAGATGATTTAAAGTTTGTTCCAGAAACTTGTGATTCTGTAGTAATCCCCATTCTAATTAAATCTTGTGGTGCTAAAGAGAACTCACCAATATCTGAAAGGTCAAGGTCAACAACAACCGTTTGAGCCCCTACAGGTACCCCAAATATCATATAATCCCCACTATCATTAGTTATCGCATTATACTTATAGTACTTGTCGTAAACTTCAATAAGAGTTGGGTTGATTAACACATCTTCTCTTGTAAAGAAGGTCCCCGTAGGATTATGGCCTGGATGTTGTTGTTTATAAGGTAATAGATTATATCTATACCCATCTTCATTTAAATCTGATAAAGTTTTGTAAGGATATAACTCTGAAATAACAGGGTCGTTTTCGTCCATACTGTCCAAAGGTATGAAAACAGATACTTTTGCGTTAGGAATACCAAAACCATTATTAATACTAACTCTACCAACAATAACTCCATAGTCGGAACACTGTCTTGTGTAAATTTGGCTTTGTAATATTTTTAGAGAAAGAATCTCTAAATATTCAAACTCTTGGTCAATTAAAATCTTAATTGAACTATCAACACCAGGTTTGGTTCTTATTCTATACGAGTTGGACATATTGGTCTTTTTTTGATAAATAGTTTATATACTATTTTCAAATGATAATTCATTTATTTTGAAAATAAATTATCAAGAAAAATTAACCGTTTTTAGATTTTTGACTCTGATGTTGATATCTTTGTTAGGATATCGGATTTGATAGGTCTGACTTGGTTCGGCAAAAATAGTATCGTCAACTAAACCAATCTGTTTCGTATTAGTATCAATATAAGATTGTGATGTTTGTGATGAAGAATATTGACCACCAACCTTGTTAAAAAATAACATATCAGAAACCGCAATAACCCCGTTTTCACTTTGGACTAATCTTCTAAGGTCGGACACATACACATTTTCCCCCATCTGTCTGTTACCAGGACTAAAGAACTCAGATACAATAGTAATTATTTGAGAAATAACCGCTCCTTGGTTTTGACTATTATCTAATACCACATCAATAGTAACACCTAAATCAACAACATTAGCACTTTGAATAGAAATGTAATCATTAATCATTCTATAGTTTGATAGGTAGTTAGCAACGTTATTTTTTAATGTGTTTGACACAATTTCAGTTAAATTACCAGATTCGTCATAAGATAACATCTGAATTTTAATTTTATTATTTTCTTCGGTAATCGCAACTTTAGCAGGTGCCCCAAATTGTGACGGCATTGTTCTAATTATAGAATCGTAGTCATTAACCGTTACGGCTCTATTTTGAGCGGCAAAGTTAAATGCCACTAAGTTTCTAACTTCTTCTGTTGTTGGGTAATTTGCCCCACCAATTGCAGCAACAACGTTAGTACAACGTAATGAATTAACAACACTTGTATTAACTGATTCTGACGGACCATTAACAAAGAATGAAACTGTACCTATTTGATTAATAATATTAACACCTAAATTAGTTCCTGTTCCACCACCAACTCGGTATTGTACAAATAAGGTGCTATTAGCTTTAAGAACACTACCTAAAGCAAAGTTATTTGAATATTTATTTAAATCTAATGTGAACCCATTTTTTGCAAACTCCCTTAATTGTTCATCCGCAGATTGACTACCACCACCATATGTCATTTTAAAAAATCCTTCAGGTGTGTACTCAGTAATAAATTTATCATTTGTTTGGACGTACTTACCCACTTTAATTCCCGGATTATCAGAAACTTTTGTTGGGTCTTCAATAAATACTCTGTCTTCAACTAACGCTTTAACTTCATACCATCTATTGTTGGAACCTAAAAATTCTTGGGTAGTAGGAATATTAGCGTATTGCGTACCATCTTTTAATAAAACACTTGTAACCCCTAATACATTTTTTTCAGGTAAAAATATTTCCAAAAATGGTTTAACATCAGACGATGTTATAACTCTTTTAAAAACTTTTGTAATACCATTAACAACAGTTTCTCTTTTAACAATTGTATAATTAATTAATTTATTATTAGAATCAAAATTAGGTATTTTTAATCTATTAGGATAACCTTCGGCATTTATTGCTGATGTAAAGTCAATATCGTAAATTGTTTCAAAAACTTGACCAGCACCATTAGCTTGAGAACCTCTTCTTAAGATACCACAGTATCTTAAATCTTCCTTGTCCCCAAATGCGGGTACCGTAATTGAAAAGTCAACTAATGAGACTGACGGTCTAAGTCCAGGAACTTTTAATCCGTAAGTTCTTGCAATATTAAAAATTGATGACCTTTGTTGTGCATATTGTAATACAGTTTCCTGAACACTTCTATCAATGTTAAATTGTAAGTTGTCAGTTACAGCTGCATTTAAGTCCAACAATACTGAAAAAACTGAGGCGTCGTTAAAGTTATCAATAGTGTCAGGATAATAAGTTCTTGTAAAATTTATTAACTCAGTTCTAATTGATTGGAAGTCTCTAGTTGTGTATGATATTTTCTTGTTAGCCATATATCATTAAATATTTATAATTACAAAATCTGAATTGTTAAAAGCATCATTAGTAATGATGTAATCAATTTTAACTCTTGCAGTATGTTCTAAAGTTCCAATATCAGAAACTCGGTAAACTCTTTCGTCGTTGTCGTTTATATAAGTGCCTTTATTTTCCTCCCCTTCGGAAGCCGCACTTATGTCAATCTTAGTAATTGTTATTCCTGGAATATACTCTTCAACAGAGGCTCTAATCTCCGCTTCAATTTCTGAAAAGGTAGGTCCATCTAAAGGTTCAAATATAAACTCATATAGTCTTGTACCAAAATCAGGTAAATAATATCGAGTACCTTTTCTAGTCAATAAAAGATGAATTAAATCAGTTCTGATTTCTTCATCATTTACCTCAGAAAGGTCTAAATACTTACCATCATAAGAATCTCTAAAAGGAAAATTAATCCCATATGTAGTTCCATTTGCCATATCAATAAATATAGTGTCGTGATTATTTCTTATAAATAGAGTAAAATAAAAAATCACGACAGTTTGCCGTGATTAATGTTGTAATTTTCTATTTTATATTAAGACCCACATCCAAAACATTCAAATTCTGAATCCTTTGGTTTAATTGTTGGGTCAAAAGGTATAACATCCAATTTTGGTATTTGTTTTTCAATCTTTGGTTTTTCAACTTTAGAGATGTCCATAGCTAAATGTTTTGCTCCTGTAGAAATCGCCTTAGTTCTAACATAATAACAAAGAGTTTTTAATCCTTGTCTCCATCCATGAAAATGTGCCGACGAAATTTTAGGTAATGTTGGTGCTGACATGTAGATATTCATTGATTGTGATTGGTCAATAAAAGGACCTCTATCCGCAGCCATATCAATCAAATCTCTTTGGGAAATTTCCCATATAGTTTTGTACTTAGGAAGTAGATGTTCAATACGTTTAACTTTTTTATTGTAATTTTTGTCTTCAGGGTCTAAATAATGGTTAAAGTTAATCCCTTGAACTGAACCTTCATTCATAATTATTTCATTTTTTAAATCCTCAGACCAAATACCAATTTTTTCAAAATCATTGATTAAATATTTATTTACAATCAAAATTTCTCCACCAACAACACGTCTATTAAACAAAGCTGAGTGAGCCGGTTCTGTCATTTCAAAAGACCCAGTGATTTTAGCTGAAGACGCAACAGGCATTTGTGCCGTAAATAAAGAGTTACATACCCCATATTTTTTAACGTCTTCTTTTAACGTGTCCCAATCCCAATAACCCGATAAACTTTCTTTTTTTAATCCCCACATATCAAATTGGAATTCTCCTTTAGACATTGGTGACCCCTCAAAGAATTTGTATGGTTGGTATTCTTCAGTTCTACATAATTCATTACTTTCGCTGATAGCCGCATAATAGATAGTTTCAAAAATATCTTTATTCAATGACTTTGCTTCTTCAGAAGTAAAAATATAATCCATTAGATAAAAGACATCTGCAAGACCTTGAGTTCCAATCGCAATTGCTCTTTGTTCAAGACCACCTTTACGTCCTTTTTCAGTAGAGTAGCTATTAATATCAACAACTTTATTTAAAGCTCTAACAACTTTTCTAACCTCACTGTATAATAATCTAAAGTCAAATTTACCGTCAATAATGAAGTTCTTTAAAACCATAGAAGACAAGGTACAAATTGCCGTAGTATTCTCATCAGTAAATTGATAAATCTCGTTACACAAATTAGATTGTTTAATTACACCAATATTTTGGTGATTTGTTTTCTTATTCGCATTATCTTTAGAACATAAATAAGGGACTCCAGTTTCAATTTGGGATTCAATAATTTTATTCCAAATATCTTGAGCCTTAACTTTTTTACCAAGACCTTTGTTGACAGCTAATTTATAATTTTCTTCGTACTCATTTCCATAACACTCTTGTAATGGTTTAATATTATTTGAGATAATGTCGTTAGGGCAGAATAAATACCAATCATCATTATTTTCAACCGCTCGCATGAAATTATCAGGAATCCAAAGTGCGGTAAATAAATCACGAGCTCTCATTTCTTCCGAACCTGTATTTTTCTTAATCTCTAATAAATCAATAATATCTTTATGCCAAGGTTCAATATAGATAGCGGCACTACCTGGTCTACGACCTTGTTGGTTAAAGAATCTAAGTGACTCATTAACTATTTTTAAATATTTTAAAAGTCCACCCGCAAATCCTCCTGAACTTGAAATTCTACTTTCTTTACTTCTAATATTTGACATTGAAAGTCCGATACCTGCCGCGTCAGAGGAGTACGTTGAAATGTCACTCAATGTCCCTAATAAACCTTTGCGGGAATCGGAATTATTGTAATGTAATACACATGACGCTAACTGAGGTGTCTTTGTCCCCGCATTAATCATGATAGGTGTTGCTGGTGAAATCAATTGATTTGATAATGAATTGTAATATTCAACTGCCTCTTCAAATGTTTTAGTCACCCATAAGGAAACTCTCATATACATGTGTTGTGGTCTTTCAATAACCTTACCACTAGATAACTTTAACAAATACATTTCTTGTAATGAGCGCCAAGCAAAATAATCAAAATTATAATCATTCTCATGATTAATTATTTTATCAATATTTTCTGAACCATATTTTTCAATAGTTTTCATTAATATCTCATTAACAATACCATTATTGTACAATTCTGTCATTGTTTCACTAAAACTATGATTAGTTTCTTTGTGATATGAAGATATTGCAACTGATGAAGCTAATCTTGAATAATCGTGATGACTACCAGTATATGCCGCAGCAATTTCGTACACTAACTTATCTAACTCTTTTGTTGTTATACTACCCTCGGTAGGTACCGAAGTAATAACTTTAATAAAAATTTCATCAGAATTAACATTTAACCCTTTAGCGGCTTTCTTAACTCTCTGATAAATTTTCTGAGGATTAAAGGACACCTCATCGCCCCCTCTTTTTTTAATTTTTAATGACATCATATATTTTTATTTAAAAATCATCCGTAAATGACAATGTTTCGTTCAATTTAGCTTTTTGGTATTCCATAGTCCTTGATTCAAAAAAATTACCTTTTGTTTCTACCGCAATTTGTTCCATAAATTTAAATGGTTGGTCCACATTAAATTCTTTTTTACATCCAAGTTTAAGTAATAAACCATCAGTAACAAATTCAAGATATTGTTTCATTAGGTTTGAATTCATCCCAATTAAAGATATTGGTAATGACTCAATAATGAATTCTTTCTCAATCTCTAATGCAGATAATAAAATTTCTCTAATTCTTTTCTCACTTGGTTTGTTTTCAATGTGATTATTTAATAAATGAATTGCAAAGTCACAGTGTAAGTTCTCATCTTTGAAAATCAAAGTGTTTGCATTACATAGTCCTTGTAAAATACCTCGAGACTTTAACCAAAAAATAGCACAGAACGAACCTGAAAAAAAGATACCTTCAACCGCCGCAAAAGCAATTAATCTTTCTTCAAATGTTGAGTTCTCTATCCAATTTAAAGCCCATTTTGCCTTTTTTTGTACCGCAGGTAATCTATCAATAGCGTGAAAGCATTCATCTTTTTCTTGTGGGTTTGACACATAGGTATCAATAAGTAATGAATACATTAAAGAGTGAATATTTTCTGCCATTAACTGAAATCCGTAAAAGAATTTTGCTTCAGGGTATTGGACTTCTTTTAAGAAGTTTTCTGCCAAATTTTCATTAACAATACCATCGGATGCCGCAAAGAATGATAAGACGTTTTTTACGAAAAATCTCTCATTATCTGATAAGTTTTCCCAATCTCTAATATCATTTGATAAATCAACCTCTTCCGCAGTCCAGAACGCCGCTTGATGTTGTTTGTAATATTCCCAAATATCATTGTGCTCGATTGGGAAAATAACGAATCTATTTGGATTCTCTATTAAAATTTTTTCCATGTTTTTTTTAGTTTTGTGTTTGTTGTTTTTCTTTTCTTTTGTCTAACAAGTCTTTAACTCGTTGACGGTTTCTCTCTTCTTGTTGTCCCTCTAGTCCTAAGAATGTAACCGAACTTTCGGTATCAATCTCTAACATTCCATTATCAAATTTACAATTTTCAAACACAACCCCATCATCACCAATACGAGATTTAGTAATTGCTATTGTTGCTAGTTTCATTTCTTTTTGTTGTAGGGATTTTGCCACGGTAATGATTACGTGTCCAACTTGTGCTTTTTTAATAGAACCACCCATTTGGTCGGTAGTTACTACATCAGACGAAATTGAACTTCGGTTACCTTGAGTTGCGGTCCATCCAACTAAATCCAACTCGTGACACATTGATTCAAATGCTCTCATAACCGAACCTTCAGATTTCCATTCATCACTTAAATTCCTATCAGGAACAACACAGTCAATATAATCTAATAATACCATATCAACTCTTACTCCATCGGCAATCATTTTTCTAATTTGATTTTTAATTTGTAACATAGTTACGGTATCAGATGGAAGTTTTTTTAAGATTAATTTATTGGTCATTGTATCTTTTACCTCTTGTACTTTAATCATAACTTCCTCTTTCTTTAAGGACAATTCATCAGGATGAACCTTTGTCCATAAAGTAATATGTTTTCTTTGAATAATCTTTGGGTTATCTTCAAAGAAGATTTGTAATACGTTATACCCCAAATTAAAAGCGTGATTTGCAACTTTTGTTAGTAGTGTTGATTTACCAACCCCAGTAGGTGCTAACACTACACCGATTTCTCCTTTAGCCAAACCTCCTTTTAAGAGTCTATCAATACCTGGGATACCCATTGGTATTGGATGACGATAATCCTCATTTAAAACCTCACTTAAATTGAAAAATACATCGGATTGTCCATCTTCTCTTTCCCCAACTTGTAAAGCGTTCCTCACTAATTGTTCTACTTTATCATAGTTTTCAAATTCACCTCCATCGATGATTTTTTGAGCTTTGTTCATTACTTTCTGTAATTCTTGTTGTTTACAGAATTTCATAGCCTTTTCCTGAACAAATTCCCCACCCTCAAGTGGAGCTTCTTTGATTTTATTAATAGTATCAATAACAATTTTTGACGCTAATTCCTGTTGTAATTCAGATTTGGTGATTTGTTCTAAAGTGTCAAATGCTGGTGCATGTTCATACTTTGTGTAATATTCTTTAACCATCTGAATAATTATTTTGAAGTATTTGTTTTCAAAGTAATTTGTTTCAATCACATCAAGAATAGACCTCGCAAAGTCTTTATCGATAATAATTTGGTTTAATAATTGTAGCTGAAAACTGCTACCTAGATATTCGAAATTTTTGTTTGACGCCATAGTTTTTTCATTGTTGTATTTGATAAATATTACCCTTTTAAAGGAAGTCCAAGGTACTCGAGTGTTAAATTTTCAGATGAAAAAATGTCAGTCAAAGACATAAGTAAATTTTTTAGGTGTGGGCGTACGTCTACGGTGTATCTTATCTTAGGTGGGTATATTTTTGCGTCGAACTGTCTCTGACAAATTGTCACATCACCCATCTTAATATACACATTAAAATATTCAGGACCATCAATATACGATGTGTCTAATATTGTAGGATTGTTAATAATTTCATAATGATTGTCAATCATGTATGATGCGGTTTTCATTTTTAGTTGATACTTAATATCATAACTAAAATTAGCCAACAGGTTATAAAACTCTAATGAGTTTTTACCGTCAGGGTTAAAGTTTCTAACATTAAAATATCTTTGTACAATGATATTATCATTTACCATCATTAAAAATTCTAATTTTGTTGATTCTTGTTCTTTCATATTTATTTTATTTGTTTGTAATTTTTTTTTTCTTTTCTTGTTAATTTCATGTATGGACGAACAAAGTCAACCCAAGCATTGTCTATTTTTGGTAAGAATTTAAAGAACCCGTCCTCCATCATCATCTTTAAAAGATTCCTATACCCTCTCCCATCAGGGTCTAAACTTTCTCGATAATATAATTCAACTAATTCTTTTGCTTCATCGGTGATTAATGGTTTTGATAAATCTATTATTTTTTCATTAATAATAAAAAATTCTTCACCGTATACACCTGTTTTAGTTTTACCTGATAATAAATTTTGTAAAGATTTATTACCTTTATCTTCTTTTAAAAGAGTTTCTGCCTTTATTAAAATATCGGTAATAGTTACCGTTTGGTCAAGCAATTCAGGAAATAATTTAACTAAAGTTTTTTCACCCAAATAATAAATTCCATCTATATTATCTGACTTATCACCCGATAATATTTTATATGTTTTAATATTCTGATGCGGAAATTCATGGAATTGAATCTTTATTTTATCCCCATTTTTATACACTTGTTTTGAGTTTGGGGAATAGACCGAAACCTTATCTGAGATAAGTTGTGTCAAATCTTTATCTCCCGAAAAAATAGTTTTAATTTCGTCTTCAGATATTTGGCAGTAGTACGCAATCAAATCGTCACCTTCGTTATTATCTACTTCAATTTGTCTTATATAACATTCCTCCAAATATTGTTTAACTCTCTCTTTTTGTTCTCCAAAAGATTGGTCTTTAAAATCTTCGGTTATAAGTAGTTTTTTTTTATACTGGGGGTAAATAAGTTTGCGGGTAGAAGAGTTATCATCCCCATCCCACATAACAACAACCTTATCAAAATTTTGTTCGTCAATAAACCGTCTAATTGTGTTGATAAAATGCCATAACCCTCCTATGTGTTTTCCGTTGTGGTAAAAATCTTTAACTCCGTGAAATCCTATTTTTAATAAATTGTTACCATCGACCAAAAGTGTTTTAGTCATTTGTTTTTTTTTGTATTTGTTACTATAATATTTTGTTACTCTTTTTCAAATTATCTTCCGCCCATAGTGGTTGAAGATTTTTATAATGACATAACTTATAAAGTTCGTCTTCTGTTTTTGCCGATGATAACGGAATGATGTGGTCAATGTGCCACTCACTCCTATTATCCCAAGTCATGCCATCGGTAAATTGGGTTTCTAAATGTTCTTTTAAGAATTGGGGGGTACATCCAATTATTTCGAAAGTTTTGTTTTTTTTGGTTGTGTTAAGAGTAATTAAGTATTTTCTTAATCTACATCTAACTTTATTTGTTAAATGGTAAACAGGGTCTTCTTTCCTTCTTTCTTTCGCTCTTTTATTTTTTCTATCTCTAATTTTTTGATAGTTTTTTATTTCCCACTCTTTTATTCTTTCTCGAATAGTTTCTTTATTTTTTTCCCTCCAAATTTTTCCAATAGTTATAATTTTTTTACTATTTTTTTTTAACCAAGTATGATTATTTTTTAATTTACATTCTTTACAATTATTTCTATAACCGGTTGGGGTGTCAGTTCGTTTATAAAATTCAGATAAAGATTTTTCCAAACCACATTCAATACAAATTTTAGTTTCCATTTTTAATATATTCTTTTAATAATTTATTAACTAGGGAAGATAAATTTATAGATTTATCTTTGAAGTATTGTGGTAGTTCGGGGTCAAGAGACACCGCCAATTTTACTTTCTTTTTTTCTTCTTCAACTTTTTTTCTTCCCATATTAATAAATATCATCAAATACTTAAAAGTATAATTATTTATATTTTTAAGTAATCTTCATCATCCGATATAACATTAGGAATAATATCGTCCTTAAATGTTATATTACCTTCACCACCAAGAATTTTATTCCAATATTCAGAATATTCTTTTTTATATTTATCAATTGCTGATTTATCATCTTTAATGTATCCTTGAGGGACTGTAATAATTTTACCGTCCTTAAATGATATTCCATTTACGTGATTTTTTAATACTGATATTTTAGTTCTAACCGCGTATGATATTGTTCTACCATTTTTAGTAGCGGTAATATGACTAATACCTGATTTCTTTTGATTTCCAAATAAAAACACAATACTTGACGCTAACCATAATGCCTCTCCGCCCTTAGCCTTGATTTCCGGTTGACCAAAAGGATTATCTGCTGGGAGGACCCATGGTTGATTGATTACCACTAATGTATTATAATAGAGATAATCATCTTTTTTTGATTTAGATATTCTAGAATGAATACCCATACCAATTTTATCCGCTAATACTCCGGCGGTGTGCATTTTGCCTCCTGCACCATTAAATGTCATTTTACAGGGAATTGACCCAATACTATCCATTAAGAAAAGAAGATTATATGATATATCACCATTTTCTTGAGCATCAATTATCTCATTAATAAATTCGGTAGCTTGTTCAACATAATCAAAACTATCGTTAAAAATAAATTGACCATCCCACTCCCCATTTTCATTCTGTTCCGCTTCTAAACCCAACTCAACTGCGTGTAGCCAATTCCATTTTTTTTCTGTTATAATAAACACCGGTAGATGTCCTTTTTTTTGAGCATCAACCGCGGCTAATATCATGGCCGTTGTTTTTGAAGAATTTGAATGTCCCAAGAACATATTAATACCCCCCATTACAGGTCCAGGTAATCCGCAGGCATCCATAAATGCTTCACCACAGTTATAGAAACTTTCAGGTTTGTATTTTGTTTTTGTAGAGAATTTACTCTTTATATCCTCTAACGAGAATGTTTTCTTTCTTATTGACATGTTAGGTTAAATTAATTTATTGTTTTGAACTATAAAAAATAGACACTCAGTAATACCAAGTGTCTATGTTAAAGTTTAATTAGAAAGGTAATTCGGTGTCACTATCATCATTTGCTTGTGGGTCAACGATTGGTTCAGTTTTACCACCAAAAGATGTTGTTGTCTCAAGATTGTTTTCGTATACAAAACCGCCTTTGTCAGAATCCCAACGTGGTGTTTCTCCACGAGCAATAGCTTCAAGGTATTCTTCAGGTTTTTTAGAATAAACATCTTCCCATGTTAACTCATCATTAATCCAAGAATCCGCGGTTTGTTTATTTTCGTGTACAGGAGCTGGGTCATCATACATAACAGTTTGAATAACTGTGTAAGTGGCACCTTTAGGTGTTTTTGCTTTGGTTAATTCAAGAATAATGTCACGACCGTTATCAGGGTCAGTAATATCACCTTTAGCTCTCCAAATAGGAATAATCTTATCTAAAATCCCCTCATTTTTGTAGTTGTGTTTGAATCTCCAAAACTTAACCCCATCAGACTCGTTATCACGGTCCATAACTTTAACAATGTAAAATTTACGAGATAAATATTGTTTTGCTAATTCTTTGTCAGACTCTTTTCCTGTTGAGCGTAGTTCTTCATAAACTTCATTCAATGGTGAACGCTCGTTGTCATTCTTACCCGGGTCATAAAATTTTTGAAATTTGCCGTCAACTTGAATTTCGTGATACCAAACTTCTTTAAATGGTGAAGAACCATCGGGTGTTGGTAAAATACGTAGTCTTCGTTGCCCTTGTTTTTCAGTATCTTTAAGGATAGCTGCAAAGTATTTTTTCATTCTTTCTTCTTGTGTGAATTTTGAGGTGTTAGAAGAACCACCTTGTTTTGCCTGCTCGTATTGAGCTAAAACTGCGTCTAATGAATTTGTCGCCATAGTTGTTAAAGTATTTAATGATTTATATTATCATAAGTATAAGTACAATCTGAGTATTTGTCAAATAAATTTTAAACTAAAAACGGTCCGAAGACCGTTTTATATTTTACTTGACTTGTTTGAAAGAATCGATTTGATTATCCAAATCTTCAAAATTTCTAAAAGTTTTTTTGATATCTACTGGTGAGTAATCCTCAACCTCATCTTGGGTTAAGATATACTCATTTTTCCCCGACTTTTCCATATCTTCTTCTTTATCTTCAAAGAAATCTGATAATTTTTGATTAAATGGGCCAGAATCTAAACTTCTAAGTTCTAATTTCTCTTGAGGTGTTTTTTCTCTATATTTCTCAACTTTCATTTCTAAGTCATTCAACTTATTCATGATATTATCCATTTCACCTAATTTACCTTCTAAGTCTGTAAGATGTTTGAATAAATTATCAAAATATTCTTCTTGTTTTTTTTCTACTTGTTTTTGGGAATTAACTAAGTCACTAATATCAAGTTCCTCAGTCTTACCTTTTTCTTCACCAACTTTTTCAACATCAGGGTCAGTTGCAACATCAACAGGAGTTGGTACTGCACCAGGTGCCGCAGGTGGTTCAATGCCAGGAGGTGGTGGTAATGCCCCCGCATCAGCAGGAGGTGGTGGTAACGCACTTGGGTCTGCAGGAGGTAAAATACCTTCTTCAGGTGGTGGAGGTAATGTTGCCTCTTGTTCAAAAATATAATCGTTAATTGATTTATATCTTGAGATTTCCTCAATAATTCTGTTGTCTACTCTTTTCATTTGATTACCCGTTTAAAAGTTGTTTCACTCCTGTTAGAGTTTCAACCTGAATTTTTTTATTTTTTGTCATTGTATTGTCAACTCTTTCAATTAAACCATCCTTCATTCTGATAGTATAACAATCTCCTGTGTCTAAATCGCAAACTTGTTTAGAACCATTACCCAAGTCTTTCTCAGTGCTTCTGGTGTTTTTACCTAAATAGTTGTCTAATATTAATTTTGTGTCCATAATAGTGTTTATATATAAATATCGTTTATTATTAGAAAATTACAAAGTGAAAGTTACAGGATAACTTTTGTAAAAATCGTTTCTTGACGTATCAAGTGACCCATCAGGTTTAACAGGTTTAGTAAATACCGTTATTTGGTATTTATAAGTTCCTGTATACTCACTTTTCGACACATTATTACAACCAGATTCTGTTAATAACCCTTGTAAATCAATTTCAAATTTTTGTTTATTTGTTGAAACATAATTAGTCCCAAATTGTTGTCCTGAACCACTACCCTCATGACACTCCGCAGTAATATTATAACCATACTCTATCTGAAATATATTTCTTAGTCCATCGACCGATGGGTCCACAATAACCTTTAAATTCTCAAATAATGGTGGTGTTGTTACTGCGTAAGTGTATGTATCAATTAATGGCGGTGTTACTGGTGGTGTTGACCCCACATTAAGTTGTCCCGTTTGAGTATTAAACTCATTAATCGCCGATTGTACTTTAGTTTCAATATTTCCTTTATCTATTGACGACATTTGGTCGTAAACATTAACAGGATTTAATTTTTTATCAGTAACAGATGTGTTAGCATTTAATATCCAAAATTTAGCAATTTCCGATGCACTGTCATTGGATAATAAACTCATTCTTTGTGACCATCTTTCAACTAAAAATTTGACTGATTGAGTTGAGTCTGAGAATGTGGCGTTAGGTACATTTTGGCTTGAACAATAAAAATATTTATCAACAAAATAAGTAGATGATTGACCCCAATCTTGGTCTATAGTTATACCCGCAAAGTTATTCTCATAAGTTGTTAAGGTATTATTATTATTTGACGATATATAAATTGAGGAAAAAATAACTTTTTGTAATTTAATATCATTCGTTAGACTAACAATAGTACCAATAACACTTTTATAATTTAATGTTGTTATTGACGGCCCTGTTAATGGTGTCCATTGAGCATATTTAGAGTTTGGTTGACAAGTTTCCTGAATAGTATCATTTGCTGTGGTGCTATCTTGTTGTGTTGCTTGGTTATTAACCTCAGTTGACTGACCAATTACATTAGTACTATTAACTTTTGTTTCCGCATTTTTTTTCTGAGTATCAAGTTTATTCTTTTCAATAATAGATTGTAATAAATTAGTTTTTAATGTTTGTAAATAATTATCAATTTTAGGTAATGATGCGGTTGGTTGTCTAATACCTTCAATAATTGTTTCAAAACTACCTGGTGATATACTATGATTAACACTTGTAATCATATAAGGCCCACTAAACATTGGGACGTATCTTAAATTGAAGTACATTGTTGGTTGTATCATAGCATTACCCATCATGGATACATTACAAGAATAACTTCTATTTTTGTATAGGTTATATAATGAGTTACTTTGTGTTGCACCTCCTCTATTACCACCTTGATTGGCCATTTGATTTAACACTTCAAGAGATTCTGCAGTGGCTTGACCAGCATCTTGGGAAACAGTAAACCCATAAAACATAGACTGATTTTGAGGTCCGATATCAACATTAAACCCTACAACTTTATTTGATTTATCCCAATCATTCTTATTAGTTAAATCTTCAACTAACGGATTATCACTAGCTCTTCTTAAATCAAACGCGTCATTTCTATATCTAAAATCAACATTGTTTTTTAAATCTAATTGTTCACTTGGTTTACCACCAAAGAAACAAACCATTTTAGCACTTGATTCTCTATAATCAACGTTCATGAAAGTTCCAAATAGTGTATTAGCAAACTCTAATGTTCCTTCAACCTTTGGTTTTGGGTTTTTAACCGCATCTTGTACATTATAGAAATTAACATATGACGGTAAATTCATTACAACAAAATTATTTTCAACTAATATTGATTGTACAAAACTAAGCATTGTCGCTTTAGGGTTTATATTAATTAATCTGTTTTTTAATTTAAAAACATCAACCAATATCTTATCACCAATATTTCTACTCGCTCTGTCTAATAATAAAACATCCTCAAATAATGTTTTAGTTTTAAAATCATTACCCGAAATCCATTTATCATTTATCGCCTTAAATGATTCCCATAATTCAACCTTTGTTTGCGGTCCCTCTAAAACAGAATCAATTGTCGTTTGTACTGTGTTATTAACATCGGGTAAAGCTTTTTGTAGTTTAATGATTAAATTATTAAATATTTTATTTTTAAAATCTAAAGACTTTTTCAAATACTCATCCATTAAACCAATGAATTTTTTTTTATTCATTGTAGACTCTTTTAATTTCTGAGTCGCATAAATTTTAATTATTGGCGAAAAATTAACTATATTATTAACCGTAAAAGAAATGTTTAAGTCAACAAAAAAGTCAGTAATGTACGAACCGTTATTTCCATAAACTAATTGCGGGATTTCTGAAAAACCAACATAAGTTTCTAATGTAGTCCACTCATTAGGGTATAAACTTTTTGATGAAGATAATGTAGTTGTTCCACCATTTACAGGAACTGCATTTGGTGTTAATAGTGTGTATTTGTCCAAAATATATGGGTCGGTAATATCATAGTTTGAGAACGTATAAAATAATTTTTTATCGTAGTTAGACGGATTTCCGTTTTTAAATACAACATCATTATTAATAAATCTAGTTAATAGATTAGTAATATTTGTAAGTTGCGCAGATTGAGCATTTCTTACATAATCTTCACCTGTTGACCCTGTTATTTTAGGTTGCTTCATCAACTCAATCATTAAAACTTGAAAGTTCTTAAACAATTTAGCGGTATTGGAATCATTTGCACCGACACCTTCCGAACTATAATCATATTTTGATTTTGAAAAATTTAAAAACTCAACTTCAAATAAATCTAAAACATCCTTTTCGAAAACAGAAAACATTTCACTAATATTTGAATATTGAGTAATTACACCATTTAATGAATAATTTTCTTGAAAACTTTTCCCTGAAAAAATTTCTTTTAGGTATTGGTCCGGATTAACCTTAACTATTTTACTATCATCAAAATATCCGTAATTGGGTGCTGTCCAAAAAGTTCTAACTGAACCATCATACATTGACTTATTACCCATAACTTCAAATTTTATTTCTCCTGTATTTGCATCAAAACATTCATTGTTTGTTTGATTAACTAATGAACCTTGGGATGGGAATATAAATGAAGATATATTATCTAAAGTATTTACAGATACTGTCCAAGGAAATATTCTTAAATCTCTATTCGGTATTGAAGTATCAAAACCTTCTGATTTGCTAATAATGGCCTTATCAACATAATTTAACGTAAACCCTGATTTAATCCCTTCTTGAATTGCGGTACTAGTGTACGCCGAGAAAATTTCAAATCCTTGGTAAAAGACATTAAAATCATTAATTAATTTAGGATAAAATCCTGTGTTAATTGTTGTAGATACTTCCCCACCAATTGTTACATTATTCTCTAAAACAATATCAACAATACCAATTTGAGAACTAGCACTAAATGTATACATTGTTGATGGTAAACTATTAACAGGGTCATAGTTATTAAGATAATCAAAATTAGCCCAAGAAACCCCTATAATATCAACGCCAGTTTCAACATACTTTTTATAACGGTGCCATATTGAACCGTATTTTAAAACCCAAGAATATGGTATTTTATGTACGCCACCAAATTTATTCAGTGTTGCAAAAATATAATTTAAATCATCAGACTCATTTTTTGTTTTATACTTTTCTCGTAGAGTAGACAATGGTAAACTATTTAAGAAAAGGTACGCGGCTTCAGTATATGGTGTCTCACTAAAATTTCTAAAATTACTTACACCTTGTTGAATCGCATTAATAAAATACGGTGTATTAAACATAGACACTGTTTGTTCACTAGTTACAAGACCATTATAATTATTGTACTTTAAATTACCCTCAGTAAATAATTGATTTTTATAATCGTTTTTTCTTGTCTCATAAAACGCTTTCATACCAACAGTTGTACTATACTCTGTGGGAGTCACTGTTATTTCTGAAATAAAGTTAGTAAATGGTTTTTTACCTGAATCATAAGACGCAATATTCGTAATAATTTTATTATCCGAAGTGTACGTTAATATTTGTGTTGTATCAAAAGCCGATTTTTCATCTAACACTGTGTTACTATTTGCCAAATATTTTTTAACCCAATTTTTATTTGTAAAAGGGTATGTATCGGCAAAATCATATTCGTTGGATGTTGTTGAGTCATTAATATATTCTGCAAATTGAGTTTCACTTGGTAATGAAACCATTGGTTGTGATAAACTATTCTTAAGGATTTGTTCATTAATAAATTCAAAACTAGAATTATTAACTAAGTTTTTAATATATTTTGTATTAAAAATACCTCTAATAAAATTTTGCCAACTTTCCCCCAAACCTTCATTTGAAATATGTCTAAGGACAGTCTCAAAATTTTCACCAGTATAGGCATATTCTTTAAGTTTTTGAATTATAAATGGATTATCATTTGATAAACTTTTAAGTATGTTAATATTCTCAGCATCAGCAATAATAGTTGTAACTTTATCCGAATCAGATATAAAGTCGTTACATCTACCAAGTCTTGAATAAAAGGTTGTTAATAAAACTCTCTCATATATTTCATAAAAAAACTTAACTTCTTCTTTATTACCATAAACGTCATTTTTAATTGGAAATTCAATAGCGTCCACCGAAATTCTTTGAGGTTCCGTTAACTCATTTGGAGATGCGGTACTATCTGACGGAGGTGAAGTTCTTTCCACATAACCTCGTATAAATTCTTCAACAAATTCAACTTCAGGCCATTCATCCGCTAAAAATCCTTTTGTCTGAGTAATCACTGAAGAATCACCAGGATAAACAATCTCAAACTTTTCGTGCCCGTCTGTCCCTGAGGTTTCTTTAATCATTTGTGGCCAAGGATATATAGGTTGTTCCTTGTTATTACCACTACTTAAATTGTCTTGTGACGCACCAGCGGTTTGACTATTAAAGATAGAGTTTTTTCTAATTGTAGAATCTCTCTTATCCCAAGCTTTCGTGTGAACATCGTCCATTAATCTTAAGAACGCCTCTCCATTGGCAAAAACAACGGCAAGAACATTTCTAATGTTAGGTACAAACCCAATACCATTATCCTTACTTTGTAACAATTCTGAAAGAGCCTTTGTAAGTTCTTCTTGTATTTGTTCTCTAAAAACTTTTAATTTTTTACCCATTTTATCAATATTATCAATAAATGTGTTTGTACCTTCAAAAATGTAATAATCTTTTATTAGTTCAATATCACCTTCCTCGTTTTGAATAATAGGTGAATTGAACGCTTTATTTTTAATCAATTCGGCTTGGTATGCCGCAAGTTGTGTGTCGGTTGGTGTGGTTTTTACGCCTTTAACTAATCGATAACTTTGAACTAAATCAATATCTTTTTCTGTAATCTCAGGTTTTGGGATAAAAGTGTCTGGTGATTTAATACCATTAGGTATTGTTATTTTAGTTGTTTTATTATTAATCTTATATGAACCATTTGCTCCTACAGTTTCATTACCATCTAATAACTCATTATATTTTTTTACATGGCCATCTAATTCTGCCTTTGCGGTAACTCTATTTTGTAAACTAACTTCAGGTTTAAAAGTGTAAACTTTATTACCATTGGTTAATACAAAAGCAGTGTTCTTATCCATATACTTTTCAAACCATGATGTACCATTAAAATAATAAACATTACCAGAATAATCATTAAGAGTTTTTTGATAAACATCTAAATTAGTTAATGGGTCCAAATTTTGTTTAGTAAAACTATCCAACACATTTTTAATAAAATTCTCAATTCTTTCTTGCATTTGAACCAAAGTGATTTCGGGAAAATCATCAGGTATCATACCTTTTGATTTATATTCACTATACATTTCTTTAACTTTTTGATACCCACCTTCAACAACACCATCCTCAACTTTAACAAATTTACTATCAGTACTTCCTTGTGTTGTTTGAACCTTAATTCTTGATTTATACATGTGAGGGGTCGCAGTCAATGCGGCCATAGTAATCTCACTTAAGATTGTATATTTGTAAGTATAAAACTTTAAATCAATTTTAAAATTTCCACTATATGTGTCATATCTTGAACTAAAAGATTGTAACATAAGTCCTAATTTAATTGCCTTACCATAATAACCTTTAATCGTTAAATGAAAAAGTGGGTAAGGTAAATTAAAGAACGCAGCATAAGGTGAATTATCTCCTGATTCAAATAATGCTTTACCTTTTACGTCTTCAAGTTGCACATTGATTGTTGGTAAAAAATCCAATCCTTGTCTAATATTAATTGATGTTATGCCAAGTAGTCCGTTATCGGTCGCCCCTGGTTTTCCACCAGAATTAATACTTTGTCTTAAGAAAAAATCCGCAGGTTTGTTAGGATTACTAATTGAATTTTTTTTAGGTTGATTAACCCCTTCACCCGTAACACTATTTTTACCTGTAATTTCGTCAGTATAACTATTATCTAAAAATGTCTTATCACCAGGTTTTAAGAAATTGATTGTTGCAATAGAAACTGTTTGAATTTGGTCGTTATTTGCAACACCAACGGCTAGTTTAGTTCTTGGTAAAACTTTACACTCCAAGTTAGCATAAAAAACTAAATCTTCTTGTTTAATAAATCGTTCTTTCGCGTTACCATTTATATCGATAACTTTGTTTGGGTCTACGATTGTTATGTTGTTATAGTCAAATTCGACTAAAATATTTTCTGTGTCACCTACCATAATAAAAGAAATGATTATCCAATTGATTTTTATAATCCTGTAAAGAAGCTACTAAAGGAAATGGAATTGTCAAGATAGAACCGTCACTAATGTTCCACTCTTGTCCTCCATAAATTGGATTTGCCTGCATTATTACCCAACCAAAGAATGGTGAACCATAATACTGTTGCGACATTTTATCTAATCTAGACTGTCCTGCCTTATAAATGTATCGTTTATCAGTACTTTTACTTGGCAACGTAATATAAGGAACAACGGTCTGTTGTCCATTTAAAATAAAATCATTATATCTATTATAATATTGTTTTGACGCCATAATTAATCAAATTTAATTTTACCAGTAAAGATTTTAGTATTAGCAGGTTCTAAGTTTACTGTCGTAAATAAATCACTTAATAATTTCTTTTGTACCACCTCCGTTGCTGGGTCAGGCACTGTTGTATAATCAAAAACCCTTGTTTTTCCTGCGGGATATAAAATATCATCAGGACTTTCAATATATGTTTTATATTCAGAACTTTTTCTAAAATCTGAAAATATTTTTTCTTCTTTTTTAATTTCTTTATTATATTCTTTAGCTAAATCATCAGTAATATCATCAAACTTCTTCGTTAACTTTTTATTTGATGAAATATTTGCGGTCAATATAAATGTTTTAAACTCCTGTAATTTATTTTTATCATTAAAGTTTCTACCAACCATCATGAAGAACTCTTTCTTATAAACATCGGTAAAGAAAGAATTATCCGCAGTTTTAAAATCCCCCGTATTTTCATATGAGTTTGTGATAATTTCTTTAGCATTTAACACATCTAAAAAATCATTAAGTACTTTGTATATTTTACCACAGTCAGTTGTAAACTCATCATAGGTATCCCCAATTAAAGGGTCCGATTGTTTAGTACTTTCACTAACTTTTGAAGTACCACTAATACTATATACTAATGGTGTTCCGTTTTCTAATTTTTTACCATCAGTCTTATCATTAACGACAATTAATTTTCTAATTACTTGTACATAGTTTTGTTCTTTAACTGTTAAATCAGTAACAATTTTTTGTGTACTATTAGGTAAAGTTAAATAAACCTGTTTTAAATAAGATGTCATATTAGTTTTTATGACACTAGTTTCATTAGGGGTTAAATCAGGATAGTTGTTAGTTAATTCAGTAATTATTGGATTAAATCCATTATCAATGTCAAGAACACATTTATCCAACAATTCTTGGAATAAATTAACTTTGTCATTACCCGATGTTTTTGAAATTAACGGTTTACCATAAATCTTAGTTGGGTAACTAACGGTTCCTAAGTTTAAAGGACCATCTTGATAATCTCTGTATTGATTAACTAATTGTAACACACCATAATTAGTTTGTAACACAATACTTTCCAATTGATTATATAAAGAATTAAAATATGAAGTTGTCTCAGACAACATCTTATCCATAATAACTCCATAACTAATTTCACCTGTTTCACCTCCAACAACTCTGTTGAAATTAACAATATCACCTATTGTATTACCGAAATCATTTTGAATTTGGTTATCAACATTGTCAACAGTTTCAACAGGTTGACTTTGTAATATGGATTCCATTAAAGTTTTATCTAATGCTGAGGTATCTTCAGTCCATACCGACCTCTCATCATAAATCTCAGTATTTGCATAATAGTTAAACGATAATGCGTTTTGTAATTGTTCTACAGGTTTAGCAAGACCCATACCCCCAATAAAATCAAAATTCATCGTAACATTGGCAATCATTGGTTGGATACCAATACCCTCAGGGTTCATATCAAATAACAATGGTTCATATGTGAATGAAACACTCTTAGGAATAATTTTTGTATTATAAAAGTCACCAATACGTAATATTAATACTGGTGGCGCTCCAAATGACGTATTAACAGCGTCATTATATTTTGGTTTACCATCAGGACCAATTGTTGGGATTGTTTCACCAGGTCTAACACATTGATTTAAGAAGGTTAAACGAGCATTCAATCCTTCAGGTGTCATAGAGTGAAACGCAGGATTAAAGTACTTAATTTTTTCTTTTATTGAGTCATATAACATCGGAACATTTTCCTCAATTACTTGGAAATAATCGCATTCAGAAAGTAACTGTCTTAATATTCGTTTACCAATACCTTCTTTAAGTTTTGTCTCAATGCTAACCGTTGGTTTTGGGGTAATAGGCTTAACTGTTATGTCAATAGTTTTAGGTTGTGTTGAGGTTTCTGTAGTGCTGGCCGGTGTATCTTTTTTACTTTCTCCTGGTGGAATAACAACGTTAGAAACTATCTTAACTCTTCTACAAGCCATGGCATCAACCGAATAAATTTGAGAATTTGATGTAACAACATTTGAACCATTTTTAATATCGGTGTTACAATTAACCGATACTCCAGAACCTAAGTTAGACTTTGGTATTACTACGTTCTCAAGTTCGCCTTTAGGGTCTTCATTTAAAATAAATTTTTTACTGTCAATAAACGGTGTAATATCACATCCAATTTCTTTACCTCTGATTTTAAGATATTGTAGAACAGAATTATTTCTTCTTTTAGAAAGATTTTTATTGTATGGTACTGAGGCTGGCGCTGATGCAGAACCGACAAGAGTTAAGTTAATTGTTGCATTTTTTTCTTTTAATAGATTAAACGCCTTTCTAACAAAACCTGTGTTAGCATCATCAATCGTATTGAAGTTATCAATGATTACCGTATCATAAAACTCCTTAACTTTTTTGTTATTGTCACAATATGTTGGGTTTGTTATACAATAACTTAAATTCGGTGCAAACACTGCATTGGCTTTATCTACATAATTACTAATGAACGATGGTGCCGTATAACTTCCATAGGTTACTTGATAAGGTACTGACGAAACTGTTTTATTTGTGTTTGGGTCAGGAATATCATTATAAAAATAAAAAGCTAACTCATTGAAGGTAGTCATAAACTCATCACCTGAATTGTCAGGTGTGTCCGCCTTATTAGTATTATTTGCGGGAGTTGCAACAGTGTTAGTTACCAACCCACCCGAATTATCTTTAGGAATAGATTGATTAATACCTTGTAACTCTTCTTTAGTTATTCTAGGGTTATTTAATATCTCTTGGTAGGTATACAAATCCTTAGTCGGTATCGTATTAAATTTAAGACCTAATTGATAGATATCATACTTCACACAACCCGCAAAGAACGAATCAATGATTGAATTTAACTTTTCTTTACTTTGACCCTTTAATTGTTTTTCAACAATAACATTCATAACAGAAGGGTGGTCAACAATAATTTTCCAAGAAAGTGTTCCTGTTCTACTTGTATCTTTATATGTATAAATTGGCTCAGGTCTACCTAAGAATGATTGTGAATTCCAATTTGCAGAACTTTGGTCTGTGAATTTTAAATCATAAGGTGGGAACCACATAACTCTACCCCCATTAGGTCCTTTCTCACATGTAGGTAATTCATCATATGTATATCCTGGTCTACTTGAAGTTCTCCAAGCTAAATTCTCAATGGAAAACATATATTTTTTAGCGACTAATTTCCCTTGGTTATTCATTTGAATATTTGTTGACCCAGGGTTTTTAAGTGGGGCTATGTTTAAGTTATATGTGTTATCAAATACAGAATTACTAAAACGTCTACCCGAAGTAGTAATACCATCAGTTTTTTGTAAATCGGCGTAAGTGTAATAAGGAGTATCCTTAGTGAATACACGACAATATTCAATTCCTTTTTCTGCCCCCGTAGTAAAATCAGTGTAAGATAATACTTGAGAACCTTTAGTTATTTCTTTATATCCATCATGGAATACCTTACTAACTTGATTAATTGCATTACCAACATGTTTTAAACGAGAAATACCCGTAACATTATCCGCAGACTCAATTAATCTTTGAGTTTGGTCTAAAATTGAAGTCTCTTTGAATGTTATATTAGTTGACTCATCTCTTGTATAGTAACTACTAACTTGGTTAAACTCAGGGTCTAAACTACCTGTACCTCCACCAGGTGTTGCATTAAAACCAGCATTACCTTTATATTTAGGTGAAGTCCAAACAAATTGTCCGTCAATACCACCACCATCACTTAATGGTTTTGCCGCAAGACCAAATTTTAACACTTCATTATTACCTTCATATAATATTGCAAGTTCTGAAGGTCCATAAACAGGCACAGGGTCCTGTTGTCCAAAGACATTAACAGGTATTTGATTTGCTGGTGATGTTATTGTTGATGGTTCTGCATTTCTACTACCAACATAATAACCACCAACTAAAGTTCCATTATTAGGATTAATTAAATTAACCACTAAATTAACCAAACCTTGAGCAACGCCTAATAATCCACCATATTGGTTTTTATAATCAGGTTGATATCTGTTATAATCAATATTACGAAATAAAACTGACCTTTGACCGTTACCCGTATTGGCTAAAAATAATTCAGATGCACTTCTAGATGTGTTTAGAATTGGACCTAAAAACCCTCCCGTTAGTTGATTGATAACATTTAAAGCGTTTGATGTTTGTTGTGATAAAAATCCTGGCTTTTGTTGTTGTGTGAAGTAATCACCAGGAATCATAGAAACAGGCCAATAAGCACTTGCTAGTCTAGTTGCCAAATCAAAAGCCGCAACAATAGGATTTTCAGGAACAGTAATTCTATAGTTTTTATAAATTAATGGTTCTTGTCCTGTGGCAATTAAGGCAGCCTCAAAAGGGTCACTTAAAGAATCTAAGTTAACTTGACCAACAGTATTTTGAAATATCTCAGCAGCAATTCTTTGTTGGAATAAGTAATTAAGTTGTTCCGCCCCAATTTTAGCAATATAAGAATCCTGAGATAATGAACCGTCAGTTCCATTTGGGTTATCTGAAAATAATATACTATATGGTGTATAAGAAGACGGTACAAATGTTGGTGGATTCCAATAAGGTTGATAAATTTTATTATTGTTTTGGATATCCGTAATAACTACCATATCATTAAACCCACCAGAAGGTCCATATATGTTTTCAATATATGCCGCGTCGATATAAAACTCATTAACTAAGTCTAATACTGTATCTGTTGGGCTGTACTCCCCTTGATTAGAGTTAACGGGTAATGGAGGTCCATTGTATGTGATAGTTGTATTAAAACCACCATTAGGTCCGTATTCATTTAATGGATATAATATCGCAGCAAATGGGTCATTAGCAATTAAACCATCGGGTGAATCAATAACATTACTTACTGTTTGTTGTATTTCATAGGCAATAGGTCCTGAGGGCGGTGTGTAAACACCAGGTACATCATATGGGTCCAAATTTGTGGCTAATAACGCATTTCTAAATGAAGAACTGTTAACAAACGATAATGTACTATCAGGCATTTTCTATAATTTTATTATAAATAGACATTATGTTTATTTTTAAACTCTCATACTTGCCATTTCCATCAATTGTGTTTGATTAGATGTTGGGGCGGTTAATCCATTATTATATCGACCTTTAGTAACCGCAGTAACCATGGCTTCTTTAACTCCTGAATTTTCAAAGGCTAACATAAGTTGAGAAGTATCAATATTTGAAGGCGCGGTTATGTTTAAATTAATATTAACAGGCCCTGAATCGGTCATTCTTTGTGTTGGGGGTTCGTTTCTATTATTAGAACCCATTAACGCAGATAAAACATCCTTACCTTTAGTGAACGACGCTAAGGTATCTTCAGGTAAAAATTCAACATTTTGACCAGGTAACTTTAACATATCTTTCGCAGTTGTTGTGGGTATTTTTTCGGAAGTCATAAAAGCATTACCTAATTTTTTACTACCATTTTGTAACATTTCAAGAAAAATGTTTTGTTCTTTTGCCAAATTTGATGCCGCTGCGGCCCCCTTATCTAATGCCTGAGACCAAGCTCCGTCTACAAATTTGGCACTAGTTGACATACTATCTTTAACCACATTAAAAGTATCACTTAAAGAACCTTCACCTTTAAATATCTTGTTAATTGAACCTAAAACTTCTTCTGCTCCTGAACCTAAACCACTTCTAATATTTCTACTACTTAATTTATCTCCAGATAAGGCTTCAGCACCCGCATCGTATAATAGTTTTGGAGCTTCTAAGGCTTGATTAGCAATTTTACTACCAGCTAATGCTCGTCCTGTTCTATTTGATATGGATTTTAAAGACGCATCCATAGATTCTGAAATTGTTAGTTGGTCTTTGGCTAAATCCTCCATAGTTTTTGGTTGAGCCATTTCTTTAAGAGCCTTCATTTGGTCAGGGTCTTTTTGTAGTTTTTCAATTGCTTCATTAATACCTAATTCTTCACCACCTAATTGGATTTTATACTCTCCTCCCGCACCCATTTCGGCCATACCCGCAATTAAACCTTTTTCTTCTTCAGTAAAACTTGACGGGAATTTAATTTTTTGCATTTTATCCGCAACCTCAGCACTTGCTAACGCCATTTTAGCTAATTCACCTTTACCCATACCCAAAGACGTTTCAACCTCCATTAATTGTCTTTTAGCTCCTGGCATAATTTCAAACTTACCGTCCTCACCCAATTGAACAAACTGTTCACTCATTTTAGAGATTTGGTTTTGAAGTTCAGCGGGGTCATTCTGAGCCATATCCATTAAACGTAAAGGGTCTAATAATTCAGAATTTGCAACACCTAATCTTTGCATAGATGCCGCTAATTCAATTGCCTTATCAGGACTAAATAATTCATCCGCCAATGAAAGAGTCTTATTCATATCAACTCTTAATAACGAAGCTTGGGCCGCCATCTTAGCCAAACCTGTAACACCACCCGCAAAATTATATTGATTTAATGCGGTCATGTTTGAAAGAACCTCTTTACTAACCGCCTGAGCGTTAACACCTGACTCTCTAGCAACATTAACAACTTTATTCATTTCACCCGCCACTTGGTATACCGACATACCCGCATCTTTAAAATTAGTGACAAGAGTTTTTGCGGATTCACCTGTAACTTCGGCAGTCGCATATAAATCTTTATAAGAACTTGATGTTAGTATTAAATTTCTGCCTAATGCTTCGGCAACGTCTTTTTGGATACTGACAATATTATCAAAACTACCCCCCATTCGTTCAACTTCAGAGGCGGCATCGGCCATAGCGGCCTTTAAATTAACAATGTTTTCACGACCTTGACCAAAAGATTTAACAATGGTTGTCGCTTTATCATCAATTTCTTGAATTTGTGTCGCAATATCACCAGCACGTAAATTAGTCGCCAAAGCGTCGGTAATTCTACCAACACTCTGTTCGAGGGCTCCTTGGACTTTACTTAAAAAGTCACCGCCAAGTTCGTTATCTTCAGGTCCTGCCATAGTTTAAATATTATATATGTATAAATACACCAAAAACAATTTTACTAACCGTTTTTAGGTGTATTGTCCTCAATAATTCTATCGATTAGGTACTTTCGCATATAAGTTGGCATAATGTGAAATTCAGTATAAGATAATCTTATAAATCTCGCCAAAAAATAATACTCCTCAATTAAAAATTGTTTGTGATTAGAAGAAAGGCCGAAAAAACTCCACCCCAAAGGTAATCTCGAAAGATACCAAGTCTCCTGAAGGGGCTTTTACTGATTTTACTAAATCTAATGAAGGTTGATTTTCTCTAATAAAATTACGGATATACTTAGAATCCATAATTGGCATTGAGTTAACGAAATTTGAAATTTGTTCCTTGGAATCATTCCCGTTAATTTCAATAATTTGTTTTGCTAGTCTCCAAGTAATGACTGGCGCCGTTCGTCCTACAGGATATTGGTCAGCCATTTTACTGATTTCAGTTGTTTCAGCAAAACTTAATGGTTTTAATTTAACCGAAACTCCTGATTTCGGTAATGTTGTTGTAAAAACACCATTTTCGTCAGGTTGGTGTTGTGTTTTTTTAATGTTTAACTCATCCAATACTACTGTATGTGAAAAAGGTTTACTTGTTTTGGGGTCAGTTACTGATATTTTATATTCAGGTCCAAATGAAGTGTTACGTAAGAAAATAAGAATAGCCTCAATATCACCGTCCAATAATTCTTCAGGTCTTAAATCGTGTTCATAAATTTTACTACGTAATAAAGTCATAATGATATTATCATTACTCATTTGTGTTGCCCCCATCAATGCGTTTTCGTCATTTGCGGTCAAGTAACCGACTTTAATTGATTTCTTTTTTGATTTATAAAATACACCACCTGAAGGTAGTTGTACTATATCGTGAGGTAAGTTAAAACTCTCCGTTCCTGCGTCAATGATACTTTGGTCCATATTGTTTGTCTTTTATAATAAAATATAGGACAATTCGGTTTTTTATAAAGATAATTCTTTTTTTAGTTCAGATATTATCCACTCAGGTCTTTCATTAATATCTTTTTCCCAATAACGAAGTAATATCATTCCGTGGTTTTGACACCAAGTATTTTTTCGTTTATCGTTTGTTTTATTTTTTTTCTGTATTTCATATATTGGAGTTGAATATTTGGTATTAGGATTACAGTGATAAAAATCCCCATCAACTTCTATTATTATTTTTTTTGAGGGGATATAAAAATCAAAAAAAGTTTTTATGTTTGAAATTAAATGATTGTGTATAAAATCGACATCTTCAATTAAACCAAATGAGGTTAAAATGTTTATAAACGTTGTCTCAAGTTTAGATGTTTTAACTTTAGAGTTGTCTCTCATCCATTTTAGTCTTGTTTTTGATTGTTGTTCTCTAAGTTTTGGGTTATTCTTATATCTTACTTTTTGAGATTCCGAATTTTTTATTTTAGATATCTCAGTTTTAGGAACTCCTTTTAATTTTTTAGAAATTTTTTTACCCCTTTCTTTATCATTACGTAATTTTTCTTTAATTCCCTCAATTTTTTCTAATGTTTCAGGTGTTTTATTTTCCCACCAACCAACATACTTACCTTCTTTCCAATTTTTCTTTTGAGTTTCAATTGCCTTTTGATGTGTGTTAGGATTTTTATGAAAATTATTTTTACCAGGAACTCTATTGTGGTGAGATTGTATAAATTTAGAATATCCTCTTCCTACCGACAAAAATTTTGTTGTTTTTCCACACCCACATTCACAAGTAGGTTTAACACCATTTAAAACATAATCAATATAAATTTGTTCTGAAGAAATATTATGTTTCTGAATAGAATGTGACCTTAAAGAGTTTAAACTTTCACATTCTTTTTGACATATTTTACAAAAAAAAATTCCCATATAAATAAATATATAGGAATTTCACAATAGTATCAATGAATCGATGTATTTTATTACAAACTAGTAAACTAATATACAACGGTCCATTCGCATTGTAGCTGTAATACTTGCTAAAGCGTCTGTATTATAAGCCAATGAGTCAAAGTTAACATCCGATAAGAATGTTCCCTCTAAAATCCATTTCTCAACAACAACACCAGTTGGGTCTAACATTTCTAAATCGACGTTCTTTTTATATCCCGCAGCATAACCCATACGACCTGTTACTGATTCAGCACATAGACGTACCCACTCCATAAGAGCTTGAGACGCAGACGGACCAATAGGGTCACGGAATTTAACGTTAAGAGTTCCCCAAGTAAAACGACCTGCAACATAGGTTGAAGTGTTTAAGAAGGGAATCTCAACAGGGTTTATAGTTATATGTGGTCTTGACGTAGATTCAACGAACCATTCGTTAATACCCAATGTTGTTGGGAACCGAAGAATGAACCTGTTTTGTCTTTTTGGTTCATACGGTATCGGCATTTTCATCAATAAATCAGCCATTTTCTTTCTTTTTTTGTTATTTTGTGTTTATTTTGTTTTCTATAAATATCCCCAAATAAATTTTTTATCTTTACTTTCAAGATTTAAAAAATTATTCTTAGCATATAAGTATCTAGTTTTATTTATTAATATTCTTTTTTAATTCCTCCTGCAGTAGAATAAGTCTTAATTATATTATCTGGCTCATTTTCAAAATGACTTTTAACTTTTTCCACATTTCTTAAATCATCATCTGAAAAACCAATTATAGGTAAAAAGTTATTAGTTATTTTATTCTTTAAATACGCTTTCTTCTTAATTTGTTCAGAAACTTCTTTAATATACTGAACAAATTCTTTTAAAGCTTTAATTTTTCCTTCTTCGGGATTTGTTGCCGAGCCTTCCCCATAACTCACAGGATAAAATCTACAAAGGTCTAAATATTCACGAATTATTTCACGTTTATTTAAATCACCCTCATCGGCAATGTGTCGAAATTTTTCTAAGTTCTTAACTAACTCATCTGAATTAATCCCGTTTTTATTTGAAACAATTAGGTTGTAAACCGCCTCTTTAATTACCGAAGGGGTGTGACCTCTAGCGGTAACGATAGAAAAAATAGACCCGTTATTTAACGCCTCCACAAAATCAGGCCAAGCAGGACCTTGTTTAGCTAACATTGAGTCAACAATAAATTGTTTATCTCCATCAACCCCAAAATATTTAAATGGTTCATCACTAAACCCTACAATAGTATGTCCTTCATATTCAAACGGTTCCTCACCTATGTCTGTTCTATATTCCGCAAAATCCTCAGTTGACATACCAAAATTATTACCGTCCTCATCTTTTAAGATAATCTTAGTTGGCATTATCAGTATGTTGTCATCCCAATCAAATGAATAGTATTTCATGTCAGGTGTTCCCTCTTCATCAATACCTTCTACTATTCTTTTTCTATTTATCATTTTCACTATTTGGCTAAACAAGCCGAGGTTTTATGTCGACTTGTTTGTTATTTTATTTTAGATGTTCTCAAAAGATGCACCTGTTGGAGTAATATAGAACGTAATGTCTATAAATTCTAACGACTTTGTAGGTTTAACGTAGATTTTACCCGTCATTTGATTTCTATCTAAGTCAGCAGCATCTGAAGAAACTGTTACACGGAAATCGTATAAACCTCTGTCTCTTCTGATTGCGTCTAATATAGGGTTAACCGCATCTAAGAAATCTTGTCTTACTTTTTGGTCGTTTTGTTCAAACAGTAATCTTACAGATACCGCAGAAATTAATTTACGAGCTTGAAGTAATAATCTTCTTACGTTAATTCTATCAAGAGCTGATTGTCTAACTTGTAGTGTTTTATTACCCCAAATTACAGTTCCAACATCAGAGAAGGTTGCAATTGGGTTAAGACGACCTTGATATAAAGTATCTCTATCCTCTTGTGTTAACTTCTTACGTGCTTTAATAGCATTTACAATACCTCTTGTGTAACCCGCCGCAGCAAACCAAGGGAATGCTATGTTATCTGTTAAAGCTAAGTTTCTTGTAACCTCAGCAGTTGCAGGTAGATAGATTTGTGTGTTGTTTACAGTATCTCTTGTTAATACCCATGGGTAGTAAGTTGCGGTATAGTTAGAGTCTATTCCTGCAGTGTCTAAATTATCAACAGCTTCTTGTGGATAAATTAAATCCTGCGTATTAGTTGTTGTTGGAACAAACATGTTGAAGTCAGGAGTTGTACAAACATAAAGTGAGTCAGCTCTATCATTTTCAATCATATCAACCGCACTTCCAACTAAGTCAGAATGATTTACATAATCGACACCAGGTGTAACAAATAAATTAATATTAACCGCTTCAGGATTAATAAAAGTTTTTTGTCCTAATAAGTAAGCGTAGTAATCGGTGTTAGCGTAACCTTGTGTATTATCTCCAACCGTAATTTGTTTAAATGCTCCCCAACCTGTCGCCGTAGGATATTTGATTGATGGACATGAACCTTTTAAATAACCATTTCTACCTAATACGAATCTATCACTGTTTGTTCTATGTTCTCTATAGATATCCCATCCGTCAAATCCTCCTTGTACTAAGAATGAGAACTTACGAGCAAAAATTCTGTAGTAAGGGTTAGCTTCTGTATCAGGGTCTTTAGTAAACGGTGCACTACCACAATAGAATGCTGGGGTTCCACTTGTTACAAATGCATTAGGTATAGTAATACCACTTGCATCAATATCCATATGGAATCCTCTACTTCTAAAGTTCCAATCTTCACCCGTAGAATCACCACAAATATCTAAAGGAAGTTGTTTACCTTTGTAATAGTAGTAATCAACGTCAATACCTATAGTATCAGAAATACCTAAATAAGTTCTACGTACATTATCTCCATTACTTCTTGTAATATCGTCAGCTCCTGAAGATAAACCAAATGGTGGATTATATATTACCTCACCTGGAAAATCATATTTTTGTTTAATAATTGGGAATGGAGGTCTAACACCCGCATATTCTCTAAAATTAAATCCTAAGAATCCACAAGGTAATGCGTCAATTGGTGCGTCTTCATTAAGTTCAATCATAACGTATTTAGAATTCAATTCATACTCACCGTCAATAGTACCAATTTTCTTCGCAATGAACGCATTATCATTAGGGTCCATATTACAGTTAGTGAATTTTTCAATAACAACTGGACTTGAGTCCGAATCAAAGAAATCTCTAACTAATACGTCAAATGTTCCATTGTTAAATGAAATGTTTGCTATTGAAATTTTAACCTCCGTATTAGCCGCCTCACCATCAGCAATTGTTGTAAATTTAAATAAGTTGTAAACTTTGTTACCTCTTAATTCCGATACTACCCACGGTGATGTTGGTGATTGATATTGTTCTAAATACCAAGCGATTGATGTAGGGTCAGAACCTTGTCTTGCGTTAGGTAAAGCTGTTAAGTTACAACTTAAACCTCTAATAAACCCTTTTCTCCATCCGTAGTTTAATAAAGCTTGAAATCTTTCTTCAACAAATAAAGGAACTACTGTTCTTGGTTTTGCAAAGTTAGATGAACCAAATACTTTTGGTAAATACTTAGGGTCAGAATTTTGGAATGATGTTTCAAAGAAATACGTGTTACCATCTTTATTTGTAATATTAATACCAAATGTCGCATATGGGTTTTTAGTTACACCTGAATATGCACCCAAACAATCCATAGTTACATCTGTTAATCCGCTAACCTCATAAACAGGTCCATCATCTGTTGAGTATGTTGCCAAACCTCTTGAACGAAGTGTTGCTATTACTAAATCATCATAGTCAGTAAACGCAGTTCCTGAAAACACATAAATTCTACCAATTAAAGTTCCTGTATAACAATTAACAGGTGCTGCAGTTGTTGTAGTTGTTGTTGATATTGGGGTTGGTGTAATACAAGGATTTGTTGTTGTTGTTGTTGTAGTTCCTGGTAATGTTGTTGTCGTTGTTATAACAGGTGGTGTTAAAGTCAAACCTGTGACAATAGACCAAAATGAATATCCACTATATGCCGCACTACCAAGATTATCAAATAAACTATAATACCAAGGGTCATTTTGTGGTGCCGCGTAATCAATAAGGTTAGCGTCAACATTATTAACACCATATACATTTGTTTCTGCAGTAAAGATAGGACTAAACGCTTCGTAAGTTTCTCCTGAAATTGGTCCGTAATAATAAATAGATGTGGTTTCTCCGGACGGTACGTTTAGAATATCAAAAATTTGGTTAGTCATGTTTGTACGAACAGTTGATAAACTTCCGTCAAACAATTCGTAAGGAATGTCTAATTTTTCAGCAATTTCTGCTGGAATTTGTGTTGGGTTAATAAATGATATTGAACCAAAACTGTTATTACAACCTGAGAAATCAATTGCAAAGTCAACTACTTTATAATCAACACATGTGTCAATACAGTTAACCGTAGTAGCGCTTTCACAATAGAAATCTACTGTTGCTGGGTCTACGTTTGCTTTAGTTGTTATTGTCCATGATGGACCCGCATCATACCCTGATAAACCTAATATTCTTGTAACAAACAATTGGTTAGATTGTTGTAAATAAGATTTAGCGATATAAGCCGCTTCATATTTTGGTATTTGAGTATTTATGAATTTTTCGGGAGAACTTCCCCCAAAGTAAGTTGAGAATTCGTCGAAGTTTGTAATAAAAATAGGTTCGAAGGCTGGACCTTTTAATGTCTCCCCTACAATACCTAGTGTAGTAACCCCTACACTCTGTGCTACGAAACTTAAATCGACTTCAGAAGTATACACTCCAGGTGATACAAATACTTTACTGTTTGTTGCCATTAGTCTTGTGTTTTCTTAATTAATTTATTTTATTGATAAATATTATAAAAAAAACCAAAACACTTTACTTTCCTATAAGTATTTATTATTAGGGAGAATAAATTCTGCCTTTTTTCTACCATGGATAACAACGAAAAAAAAATAAAGAATTTAAAAATATCGATTGAGGCTCATGATATCTTAAAGACCTATTGTGAAAAAAGAGGGATAAAGATGTATCGTTTCTTAGAAAGACTTATTGTTGAGAAATGTAAAGGAAAACCCGATATATACGGAGAGAATTAAACCAATAGATTATTGAGCTTAATTATACTGTCTTTTGTGTCATCATTTTTAACAATAATTAATTTAAGAGTGTCGTTAGTGTTTATTTGAATTTGTTCAATATCAGAGCCATAATAGTCGTTATTAATGTACACCTCAAACGATTCAACATTATCGGTTTCACCTAAATTTAGGTCAACAGTATAATCAAAAATTTGTGTAATAATATTATTTCCAACGATAAATAAAACATCTAAAGTTGTACTTGCGGGGTTTGAAAGTTTTTTTGGTTGTTTTCTTGTTGTCTGTGTTTCAAACTCAACAACTTGTAATACTCTTGAAATTGCTGGAGAAACTTCAAACTCATCTTCATCAATTAAAAAACCAAGTAATATAAATTCATAACTTTGTACATAATATTTTCTTTTTTCCAAATCAAATACCGATTCATCACTAATATTACCCATTACTATTGGAATATAATGTCCTTTAATCACAGTATAGGCTTGTTTTGACGCAAACATCTCAATTACATTTTTATTGAAACTGTTTAGTTCTCTCATTCTATTACATACTATCTTAACATTATATGTTATATCAACAGGTACAGGTTGTGGTATTTTATAAATGTCCGCTCCGTGTCTTTGTCCGTCCCAAGTAGGTACTTGTGCATAGAAATATTGTTTTCTATTAGGAATATTGTATAGTGTTGCGGGATTAGTTCCAAACTTAACTTCAGGAATACGAACAACTGTTATGAATGGGGGCTCGACATTTTTATCAATATTTTGAATGTTCCAAGTTTCCGTGAATTGAGACCAATTCTGAGTTGTAACTAAAATATCAACCATAGGTATTACCTTTCCGTCAACAACAGTTTTTAAATCTGTTTTAACAAAATTTAAAAACCCACCGTCCAAGTCGGCATGTAATATTGATTTAGGGAGATAGGTACCATCCCTATTAATCTTATCAACCAATTCCTGTCTTCTAGGTAAAAGAGTTTTTGACTGTGTCAAAGGAATGTTTTTTTTAATTTTAGGTAATGGCATTTTAATGTTTTTTTATTTTTTTTATTACGAATAATTTGTTTTTTAAATTAATCATATCAATTTCTTTTGTTTTGTATATTGGTTTTTTATTCGATTTATATACAAAACTATCATACTTGTAAGGGTTATACGTTATTACATTATCCGTTGGTTCTTTAGGAATATTTTTACATGGCGACTGACAATAATCAACTAAATCACCAATAACAAATGCGTGAACATTTTTTACCATTTCACGTCTAACTCGTTCTTTACCAACCTTTCTAACTCTAAACTCAACATCTTTTAATTTAACGTAATCGGCATGTAAAATAACTTTTGATTTATACGACACAGAAAAAGTATGTTTGTGTAAATTATAATAAACCATAACTCTTTCACCTTTAAACTTATCCTCAGAATTATCATGGTCCTGTGTTTCTGTAATTAGTATTTTCATCTTTTTTTTAGGGCTTCTTTGAATCCTCTTTTTAGTTTATCGTTATACACTTCTGACATAATCATTAAAAAATCAAGTTTTTTATATTCAATATTAGGGTTTCTACGTTTAAACATATCACTAACTCTTTGGGTTACCCAATTTTCATATACCCCAAAATTGTCAGGTCTATTACCTGGCCCACCACTTCTAATATCATTATTCAAATGATGGATAACGTAATCAACAAGGTCACTTATTTCGTATACTCTTCTTAATACCTCCACTTGAGATTCTGTTATTATTATTTTCATTATAAACCTCTAAATTCGTTATTAGTAACCGCTGACGCCATAATAGTTCTATAAAACGGTTTAAACCCTGCATACGTGTGTTTATTATCTGAGATGACTCTTCCGTCATTATTTACGGTATAATATCTAACTCTATCTTCTGTTTCATAGTAACCAATATAGTCACCATAACTAATATCAACACCTAACTCATCCAATTGTCTTTGGTAAACTGACACTTTAATATTACCCGGCTCAAATTGTTCTATTTTTGAATTACCTAAATATTTATTTTCAGGTGCCATAATTTGAACATACCCTTTAAACTCTATTGGTGGTAAAAATTTAATACCATCACTAACAGTTTCACCATAAACATCATCGGTTTTTGTTTTCAGTCTATCAATACGATAAAGAACTAATGTGAAGTTCATATCACCATATAACCATTCCTCCCCTATTGAAAGGTCTAAATTAAAATCTTCATCTCCAAAGAATTTCCCTATTCGAGTAATTGGTACTTTATTAGTTGACATATTGATAAATATTAAAAGATTACTTATTTTTAACTCAAACCAAATCTTTTGGAAAATAATATAGAAAATAACAAACCTCTATTAGAGAGAAGAGCATTAGAGTTACTTGAAACTTATTCAGGCGCAAATAACTATATCCTAAAATTAAAAACTCAAAAAGAATCTAATAAGAAATTTTATCCCACAAGAGCCCAATCTGATTATATTATTAATTATTACGATGTAACACCTAAAGTTGGAAAAAAATGGGTTGACCTTGACCCTTACTTTGCCAAAAAAATTGCTGACGAAAAATTATTAACTACAATACCTGAACAAGTTTGGGTTGAGAAGTTATTGGTTGAGAAAGAGAAAGCCTATCATGTTTGGGGAAAAGTGTTATCGGGGGAAACTATACACGAGTTTTGGTTACCTAAAGGAGCTTTAATTAAGACACACACAATTAAAAATGTTGAGGTGGATTATTCAAAGTACTCTCACAGACCTCCATTAGAACATCAAAAAATTGCCATTGAGAAACTTGCCGGGTCTAAAAGATTTATTCTCGCAGATGATATGGGTTTAGGTAAAACAACTTCCACCATTATTGCCGCTTTAGAAACAGGCGTTAAGAAAATATTAATTATTTGTCCCGCTTCTTTAAAAATAAATTGGCTAAGAGAGATTGAAAACTACACAGATAGGAGTGTTTATATTGCCGAAGGTAAAAACTTCTCCCAAGAACACGATTTTGTAATTGTTAATTACGATATTCTTAAAAATTTTTACGATTTAAAAGATAAAGAAAAATCTGAAATATATAAAAGTAATTTTGGTATAATCATTATTGATGAGGCCCATTATTTACAAAACGGTCAAGCACAAAGAACTAAATTAGTTAATAGTTTTGTTAAAAGTGTTGATAAACTTTGGTTGTTAACAGGAACACCAATGACATCAAGACCAATGAATTATTTTAACTTGTTATCACTCATTGAGAGTCCCGTAGCTCAGAATTGGATAGCATATGCTATTAGGTATTGTCAAGGTTACCAATTTAAAGCGGGAAATAGAAAAGTTTGGAATGTTACGGGGGCATCTAACTTAGAGGAATTAAGAGACCGAACCTCAAGACAAGTATTACGACGTTTAAAAACTGAGGTACTTGATTTACCTGACAAAATAATATCGCCAGTCTACCTAAGACTTAAATCTAAATTATATGAAGGTTTAATGGGAGAGTACTATGATTGGTATGAAAATAAAACAGACGAATCTTCATCGTTAACGGTACAATTTAGTAAGTTAATGAAAGTTAGACAAGTCATTGCTGAAGAAAAAATTAACGATACGATTGAATTAGTTCAGAATATAATTGACCAAGGAAAAAAGGTTATTATTTTTACTAATTTCACAAATACATTAAATAAAATTGCCGACCATTTTGGTAAACAGGCGGTTAGATTAGATGGGTCAACCTCTAAATCTATGAGACAACACGCAGTTGACCAATTTCAGGATAATGAAAAGATTACAGTTTTTGTTGGTAACTTAAAAGCCGCAGGTGTTGGGTTAACCTTAACCGCCGCTGAGGCCGTAATCATGAATGATTTATCTTTTGTTCCGTCAGACCACACACAAGCGGAAGATAGAGCGTACAGATACGGTCAAAAATCTAATGTATCGGTTTATTACCCAATATTTGAAAACACTATTGAGGGTGCGATTTATGACATTTTAATAAAAAAGAAAAATATATTTGAAACCGTTATGGGGGACAATTTAGATAAGGCCGACTTTATTGAAGAAGTGATGAATAGAATAAACAATCGCAGATAATTTGAAACTTCCGCTTATTTATAATAATAAAATAAGCCTTATGAAAAATATTGAAAAAAAAATTGACCTCATAACCGAAAAAATTAAAACGGTTGAAAAAAATGAGAATCAAAAACTTTTCTTAAACGAAATGAAAAGAATTGGAATCGAACGATTACCATACGCCTACTCAGCCCTGAAACAATTTATTGACTCAGAAACTATGAACTACCATTATAATAAACATTATAAAGGTTATGTTGATAAATTAAATTCTGCTCTTAGTAAAAAAAAATATGGTGATTTAGAGTTAGAAGAAATTATAAAATCAATAAGTAGATTTGATAAAAACATTAGAAATAACGCAGGTGGTGCTTTTAACCACGCGTTATTTTGGAAAATGTTAACCCCTGAAACTCAAAAACCTCACGGTGAAGTTTTAACTCAAATTAATAAAGATTTCAAAAGTTATAATTCATTTAGAATTAAATTTGAGGAAGTTGCAAAAGAACGATTTGGTTCTGGATGGGTTTGGTTAGTTTTAACAAAGACTAATAAATTAAAAATTGTGTCCACAGCAAATCAAGACAATCCTTTAATGAACGTTGTTGAAGATGGTGGTTATCCAATACTTGGATTAGATTTATGGGAACATGCTTACTATTTGAAATATAGAAACAAAAAAGATGACTATATTAAAAACTTTTGGAAATGTGTTAATTGGGAATTTGTAAACAAACTTTACCAATTAAAGGTTGAATCTAAATTAAATGAAAGTCTTATGTTAAAAACAGTTATCTCTGAAGGTAAATCTGAAAGATGTGGTAGAGATACTAACGAGGCAATTAGATTTATATTTAATATCAACCCAAAAGTTAAAGAAATTTTTAAAATGAGTGTTAATAAAATGATGAAAGAAGTCTTTCCTGAAAACTTTTATGAGAATAACGAATTTGCCCCTGGTGAGATGTCAGGAGTTTATAATTTAGAAGGTGATGGACGTTCAGTAATTAACAAATTAAACACAAATTATAGTTGTTTCTGTGTTCTACTAAACGATATTAACCAAGTACTTAAAAAACAAGATAAACCTGAAATTAAAATGATTGGCCTAACACCATCTGAACAAATTAGTGAAGTTAAAAAACTTGTTAAAGTACTAGATGATTATAAGTTCAGAATTTTTTCTCAAAATTCCTCAACATTTCAAAACTTAATGAAAATTTTAACTCAAACTAATAGTTGGGGGCAAAAAAGAGAGGATGAAACAGTTAAGATTCTTAAGAAAAAATTTGGTGATGATAACGTTATTTCTGTTGGTAAATTAGGAAGTAAAGAAGATATGATTGATGGTATTGACTGTGAAATCATAGTTGATGGTGTTAAATTAACAAGTCAGGTTAAACCGTTCACCTATCTAAAAAATGTTGATGGTGAAATTCATGTCTCAGGTTCCGCAAATGTTAAAAAATATTCAACTGATTGGTTAATATTTACAAAAAATAATAAAGAAGTGTTAGTTTTTAGTAATAAAAATACTAAGATAATTGGGGGTCAATATGTTTTCTCGGAATCTAATTTAATTTACCGACTAAATTGATATTTATATAGAAACGAAAAACATGGCAATAATACCAGAAAATGAAAGAAGCCCATTATATACTAAAGTAAGACATTTACTTGGGGCACCTCTACGTTCGGTTGAATTAGAGGACGAACAAATGGATACGTTATTGGAATTCGCAATTGACGACTATTCTCAATACGTACAAAATTGGTTAATTGAATCTCAGTGGTCAAATCTATGGGGATTAAACTTAGACACACAATCTTTATCAAGAGCTTTTGTTACAAAGACATTAGACTTTGAAACAAGATATACTTACGCCTATTCTAAAATTGTTGGGTTACAAGCTGGTGGTGATTGGGTCCTTAAAAAAGACTATATACAATTAGTACCTAATCAACAAATTTACGAAATACCCGCACATAGAGAGATTAACGAGTTATTATGGTTTACACCATCAGACTTAAATGGTGTATATTTTGACGCTTTTTCATTTGGAGGTTTAGGTGGTGGTGGAATTGGCGGACCTGGTGGTTTTTCACAAATGGGTAATACGGGGTCATATTTTATGATGCCAGCATTTGATATGTTATTAAGAATGCAAGAAATTAATATTCAAAGAAGGATTATATCAGGAGATTTAACCTATACAATAACCGCGTTACCTGAAGGTAAAAAAGCAATTCATTTAATGAATACACCTGGTGGTAAATTTGATTTTGGTAATAGAAATTTAAATAGGGGTAAAGTATGGTATTGGTATTATGATGTTGGTCCTGAAGATAGAGACAAATGTTTAAAAAATAATCCTGACATTATTAAAATGCCTTCAGATGTTCCTTTAGATAAGTTTTCTTGGCCCGAATTAAATAACCCCGCAAAACAATGGGTTAGAAGATATTTCATTGCAACTTGTAAAGAAACTTTAGGTAGAGTTAGAGGTAAATTTAGTGGTAACATTAAAACACCTGATAGTGAATTAACAATGGATTATACTAGTTTATTAACTGAAGGTAAAGACGAAAAACTTAAATTAGTAGAGGAATTAATTGGTGTTGAGGGTACTTTAGCCAGATTAAAACCTGATAAAGTAATGGAGCGTGAAGCTCTTTTGGCGGAGAATTTAAACAAATCACTTAAGTTTAGAGCAATGCCAAGACAAATATATGTAATCTAATATGACAATAAGAAAAAATTTTGGTAGAAAACAAATTGGGGATAAAATATTTGTTGGGGGTAGAGAAACTCAACCGCCCGTTAGTATGTCTCAAAACCCCGAACTTAGATTAGTTGTCAGAGAACCTAATTATAGTACTAATGGTGAAGAGTTTATATTAGTTAAAGATGTTGAACAATCAAAAATAACTTTAAACTCAGACACTACAGAATATATTGTTATTAAAACATTAACAAAAGTATTAATTGTTCCTAGTAAAAATAAAATTGACGAGTACTATGACGAAATTTTAATCGATAAAGGCGCTTGTGTTGAATTTCTTATGATGGACGATGTTTGGTACATTATATCCTCTGATGGATTAAAGTTAAGTTAATTTATAAACTTTTCCCACCCTTCAGACGCTAATTCATATATATAATCAGGGCTCATTCCTCTTTTATCCCAATATTTAACTTCACCATCAGATAAAGTTAACACTTCCTCTAAGGTATCTTGGTCACCCTCTTTAAATGGTACTCCATTAATTAATTCACATTGTCCCTTAGTAAAAAAACCACGGTCTTCAGGATTGTTTACAATTAATCCGTTTCTAACTTCTTCTTTGAATACTACTAATAGGGGGGCAATTCTTTTATTAAAGGTTGTTATGGCTCTTTGTATGTTATATTCGCCTTTCATGTTTGGATTATTCTCAATCTCAGTTGGTTCTAACATATAACAATTAAGTTGTATTATTGAGGTACTTTTATTCTCAGGTTCTTTACCATTTTCTTGGGAAAATAAATCTAATTCTTTTTTAGTATAGTTAGCTTTAGTAATTTTTTGAACATCACCATGAGAAGCTCTTAATCCGTTATTTACATAATAAATAACATCACCTAACTGAATGTTTAGATTATGTTTGATGGCTAACTCCATATGAGCCATTCTACTCATTAAGGAACCGGCTTTGGTTTTTTGAGTACAACGTTTTTTATAATCATCTAAAGATAATTTAACTTTAGCTCTTTGGGCAATTTTCATTAAAGGAATTTCTAAATTAAATATTTTCTGAACATACTCGTAGTACCACTCAACAAATTCTTGACCTTTACCCTCAAGTAATTGTTTAACCCCTTTATCTAAAAAGTCCTCAATGTATAGTGGTAATTTTTTAGATTTAATTGTATTACCAGTTAATTTAACTTTACCACTTGACTCCATAACAGCATAGTTCTTACGAGCCAAGTTAATACATGACGGCCAAGTACCATCAGTATCTAAAGCCATTTCACCTCTCATGAATAAATCGTTAAATTCTGCAACGTCCGAATCATCACCAGTGTATTCCTTACCTTCTTTAACTTTCCAGTTAAGACCTTTACCAATATAACGTCTATTTTCCCACCCCTCAGGTTTAGCAAAGTTGACACCGTCAGTATCCATTACAAGTGGAGTGTAACCTTTCTTAATAAAGAACTTAATCATCTGACGAAGATATTGTCTACCTGTACAGGTAATTTGTTCCCCCATATACATATCACCCCACGCAAATACTTGAGGTGCGGATAACGCTCCAAACATTGAGTTAATAAAAATCTTAATCGGTAATTGTTTACGGTCATAAGATAATGATTTCTTTTTATCCACATCATAAAATTCTGACGCCAAGTTTTTATACATAATACGAGCATTACGGAAATAAGATAACATTCCTTTCATCGCGCCTCTAACATCACATTCAGGGAATACGTCATGTACTAACTGAATTGATGGATATAGAGAAGAGTAGTCAAGTTTTAATACGTTTCTTGAATACCCTACTTTAAGTAGTCTTGATAAACCACCAACAAATTCTGTCTTTTCTTGTTTTTTTGGGATTGCTAATTTGTATTTATGAGACCAAGCTAACATTAACATTTTCCATAATGTTGCGGTACCCATTGTTGATACTCTTTCATATGTTGTAGGTACCATTGATGCTAATAGAAACGTTCCCTGATTAAACTCATCATCGACAGTTAACGTTTCCTCTAAGTCATCGTCAAGATAACGCTCAACTATATTATCACCTGTAACTTTAATGTAGGTACCAGGAAAACGAGTGTCTAAATTATTAAACTCAGGTTTATCCGCCCTCTTATATTTCCCATTAGTTACGTTTAACCAAAACTCTTCTTTATTGGCATACATAGAACCAATTTCTTCATGGGGGATGTATACACGGTCAGGCGCTTCAGCATTAATGTATTGAGTTATATATTTCAAACCCGCCGATTTAATACTTGAGTTAATCGCTTGAGCTCTACGGACAGAGTGAATGATGTCGATAATGTTATACCCCCATAACCCTGTTTGAACAAATCTCTCAACCTCGTTAGCAAGTTTTAACATACCATCCTTTTGAGAGATTGGTCTTGATGGGTTTAGTGATTTTGATATCTTTTTAATGTCTAAGTTTAGAGCTTTACATCTTTCGAATATCCAAAACCAGTCAAAGTTAAAAGAGTTATATCCACCAATAATTGATGGTTTTAATTCATCTATAATTCTAAAAAATTCTACAATACCTCTTCTTTCTTGGTCTTCGTCAGCACATTCAATAACTCTTTGGAATCCTTTATTAGTTTTGATTCCTATCATAAATATACGACCGTCTTTAGGTTCAAGAGAGGTCGTTTCTAAGTCGAATCCGAGTCTCGTGATGTCATTATATTCCTCGTACCCTTTGAATAACCTCTTCTCCCTTGAGATTAGATATTGTTCTACAGGAGGAAGAACTAAGATTAAATTTTTAGCTCGTTCTGACCATGGGTCTAACCCACCGTCCCTAAAAAATTGTATTAATGTTCGGTATCCTTTTAAAGATTTGACCATGAACTTAAGTCCTTGTTCTAATCTTTCATTACCTTCAGTTTCTAACTTATCTATAACAATACCATATTTAGTCATTGCGGCTTTCTGTTGGTCCTTAGAAGATGAATAAAAATTCAAACCTCTTAAGTCACCAACCCAAGCAAATGCCGTGAAAGTATCTTTTTTGATTATTTTACCTTGGTCAGGTATTTCTTTAATTTTATATATAGAATCTGTGACATAATCAAACTCTATGGCCACAATATGTTCTTCAGGGTCACTCCCCTCAAGAAACGACTTAATTTCTTCTTGACTTATCACTATAAATTATGTTAGTTGGTGTATTAGCTACCGAATAAGGTCGGCATTTACCTTCGTAAATAAATATAGGTTTTGTTTTGTTTTATATCAACTAAGTTTTTGAAAATATTTTGCAATTCTTTGACTTAATCTAACTCTTGGGTCGTCATGAGTTCTACCCAAAACATGATATGGAACTATAAACCCAAAACTTAAAAAAACTCTTCTTGAGTTAAACTCTTCGGTCCAATGTTTGTATAAAGACGCCTCAAAACAGTATAAGTCTTTTTGTTCTATTACAGGTGAAGAACCGTCTATAAAAATTTTGTAATCTTCTGATAACACACTTATGTTACACTTATAATTTATGTAACCATCAATTGATGCGTCATAGTGGGGTTGTACTCTACCACCTTTTTTCATATCAACCGCTTGAATAAAGATATTATCAAGGGGTAGGTTATTCTTTTCAGATATCCTTTTAAAAATATTTTTGATAATTTGGGGTGTCTCTTGATTTGAAACTTTAGAAACTGATTGAAACTTTGTAATGTAGTTTGTAAGTTCGGTATTTGAGATGTCTATAACACAAGATTTTCCCTTTAGTGTTTTTGAGATTTCACTTAAGTGGTGATTCGGGGTTCCGTCTTCAGGGTTTAACGAATCTACCCAATCAACAATTATTTTGACCTCATCATTACTGATAAAATTTTTTTTTAACTTAAAAGGGGTTAATTCCGTATTTTCCAATTTTTTTAAGGTTATGTTTTTCTAAAAATTCTCTTGGGTTAATTGCCTCAATTATTGTTAATTCCGCAGAATCAATCATCTGTTTGGCCTTTTCTTCTGTAACCGCCATAACACATAATTTATGGGTTGCAGGTAATTCTCCTGTTGGTGATAAATCTATTTTTAAGATATTATCATTTTTCATTTTTTCTCTTGCTTGTGAAACTTTAGATTCTTCACATAATATACAGATTCTCATAGTTTTATTTTTTTAGTAAATTAATAAGTTCTTCTCTTTCTTCTTTAGTGATTGATTTGTATTTTCTCATATCAACAATTACTTTTAATTGTTCAGGAAGAAAAACACCATCTAATGCGGTTTTAGCCGCCTCACATTCTCTATGAGTCATTTCAAACGCATCTTTAACGTTATCAACCCAAGTTTCGGTTTCAACCGATTTAAGGTATTTGTTATCTGTTGTTCTTTGTATTAACTTTATCATATTGTTATTTTTTTTATATAATGTATTTTTAAGGGTTACGATTCCTAA
>Ga0315268_10000200_pt1 | contig 70876 bp, 55 predicted proteins | sample C1_top_MG_FD_204535 | JGI IMG/M metagenome (GOLD analysis project Ga0315268, IMG submission 204535) | Sediment microbial communities from Yellowstone Lake, YNP, Wyoming, USA - C1_top | ecosystem: Environmental > Aquatic > Freshwater > Lake > Sediment | place: USA: Wyoming | collected 2017-08-01 | reverse complement strand
CGCGTCGACTCGTCGCGCGAAGCGCACGACCTCGGCGCCGAGCGGCAGCCCTTCGTTGCCACAGTTGCGCGCTTCGTCGACGCAGAGCACGAGATTGTCGAGCCGCGCGGCGCGCAAGCGCGCGAGCTTGTGGTGTACATACTCGGGCGTCCAGTAGCCCATGACCTCGACCAGGAAGCGTCGTTCTGGCGGGCCGCGACGCACGAGTGCGAGATCAGGAAAGATGAGAGTCGCTCCGGCTTGTACCGCCTCCGGCTCACGGATGACGTCCCATTGTGGATCGAGGTGCGCGAGGTCGCGGGCCAAACGCTGCTCGAGGCACGAGTTCGCCCAAGTGGCGACCATAGAGTACGGTGCGGTGAAACAACGACAGCGGCCCCGACAAACCGAGCCGCGGCCGCTCGCGGCTCGAGCCAACGTCGAGTGTGCAAATCAGGCCGCGCCACTTGGCGTGGCGCACGACGGCGCGAGCATTGCCTTCGAGGTCGATCGAGACATGCGTGCTGCGCAGGAGGAGACTTTGGACGAGCGCGAGATTGGCGCGCAACTCGAGCTCGTTCACCGAGGGCAGGTCACCCGGCGCCTGCGTCACCCGCTGGTCGGGCAGGTCGGCAAAGAGCGCAGTTGCCAGCGCCGCAGCCGAGAGGCCACGCTCGCGCGCGAGCTCGGCCAGGAGACTCGTGGCCGACGTCGGTCCAAGGGATGCCTGCTGTCGCGCGGCCCGCCCAAACACCAAGGCGCGTGCTTCGATGGGGGGCAGCGCCGCAACGACCGCGCTCTTCCAAAAGCGCGACAGGACATGCTCGACGAGCCGGCGTTTGCGCGGCGGGCAAGAGAAGGGCAGGGGGCCACGCAGCCGCTCGCGCAGCACGCGTTGTGGCGCCCCGGCGCAGCGCTCGTACTCGGCGACGAGCAGACGGATCCAGCCGTGATCGCGCGCATCGAGAAAGCCCGGCGCGATCGCGAGGCCGGCGCGGCTATAGTTGAGCAGTGCTGCGGGAGGCGAGCCCACGACCCCTCCTATGTGCTTGGCGGACTTCGCACGTAGCCCGGGTGACGAGCTCGTAAACACAGGCCCGCTTGCCGACCGCCGGTCGCAGCAAGCGCCCGACCCTTTGTACGTGCTCGCGCTCGCCCCGCGCTCCGCCGACGACGATGGCGACGTCGGCCGTCGGTACATCAATGCCTTCGTTGAGCACCTGCGCTGAGACGAGCGCTCGTAGCTCCCCTGCACCAAAGCGCGCGAGCGCGTCGCGACGCTCGGCGCGGCCGATGTGACAGGTGATGGGCATGATGAGCTCGCGCGCGGCGATAGTGTAGGCGGCCTCGTTGTCGGCGGTGAACACGAGCACCCGCGACGTCCGGTGCTCGGCGAGTAGACGGCTCACGAGTGCTTGCTTCTGCTCCGTCAGGCCGATGAGGCGCCGGGTCTTGGCGAAGGCCGCGATAGCGCGGCGCCCAGCAGCGCAGCGCGCGGCTTCTATCGTGAAGTTCTTCCAGGTGGGGGATTGGTGGCTGCGGCAATAGGCCTTGAAGGCCTCGCCGTAGATCTCTCTTTCGGCTTCGTATAGCGCGCGTTCCGCCTGGTTGAGATCGACGTTGATCTTCACGACGTCGAACGAGGCGAGGAAGCTCCCGCCTGACAAATCACCGATTGCCAGCTCGTACACGATGGGGCCGATGAGCGCCGTCAGACGCGCGACGGCCACCGAATCACGCGGGGGCGTCGCCGACAGGCCGAGCCGAGCCGGCGCAATACTCATCTCGAGCGCCTCGTCGCGCAGACCACTGCCGAAGTGATGGGCCTCGTCAACGATGAGCAACCCAAAGCGCCCACCCAAGGTAGCCATGTGGCGCCAGGCGCTCTCGAAGGTGGCCACCGTCACGGCGCTGATGTTGCGCTGCCCGTCGCCGATGCAGCCCACCTGTCCGCAGTAGGCGCCGCCAATCACCGACAGCCATTGTTCGAGAAGGACGCGCGTCGGCACGAGAACGAGGGTGGGCACGCGAAGTCGCGCTGCTGCGGCAAGCGCCACGCGCGTCTTGCCGCTACCTGTAGGCAGGGCGACGAGGCCACGCCGGTTGGCCATCTCCCAACCGGACAGCGCTGCTTCTTGGTACGGGCGAAGCGTGATGTCGCGCCATGCCGCAGGCGCAAAGGCCGCGACGTTTTTGAGTGGCGCGTCGACCAGAGGACGCTCGTCGTCGAAAAGGATGCCGCGCGCGTGCAGGGCCTCCCTAACTTCGGCGTGGCGCAAAGCCGGCGCGCGAAACATCGACACGCGTTCGTCCCAATGAACGCCGGGCAGCGTTGCCGCATCGAGCGCTACCGGTGGGTCACGCAAGACGACAGTGCCGCGGTCGAATTCGAGTCGCATGACCGCCAGCTAGAGCAAGCGGTGTGCCGCGACCGACGGCGGCAATCTGGGACGCGTGCGCATATGGGGCACTGCCTATGTCGCAGCTTGCGACACGTTTTTCGAAAGCTGACCACCGCGAAGCCCAGCATCGATTCTTCGTCGTGCCGTCACTCGCGAAAGATAAACGTCTGCGCCGCCGCAGGCTTCGGTGTGGCGCGGCGCCGCTTCGGCCCGCCGGTGGCCTCGACTTCGCGGTCGCTTATGACGCGCTCCTCGCCTTGCCAGCGCGCCCCGTCGGCGACCTTCCAGGCGTCGGCGATGGCGATGTGCGGGAAGACGAGCCGCATAGGCACGAGCTGCCCGGCGGCGGCCGTGATGTCGAGTCCGAACGTGAGTTGTAGCTCGCTCGCTTCACGTGGGCAGAGCGGCAGATCATAGTAGCCCAAGGCGAGGCCCGAAGGGAGCTCGGGCGCGAACGCGGCGGCGTCGAAGACCAAGTTGGGTGGTTGGCTTTCACCGACTAACTTGGCGATGGCGGGTGGCGCGGGTCGTGCGCTCGGCGTCGTTGTGCCGTGGCCGTTCGGTGTCACCGAGTTGCGCAGGCTCGGCGAGGTCGGGCTGCTATGACCCGGCGTGGGGCTGGCGCCGCGAAACACGCCCTCGATGCCGCCGTAGGTGACCGGGCCAAACGCCCCCCAGGTGGCGAAGAGCACCTTCAAGCGCGGCTCGCCGGACATCGTTTCGGGGGTGATGGCGAGGATATCGAAGCGAAAGGATTTGTCGCTCGCCGAGTAGAGCGGGCGGTAGCTGTCTTGGCGGACGCGTGCGAGCAGCCCTTGTGCGAGCGCGTTTTGCTCCGCTTGCGCCTGCGCTGGCCTCTGTGTCGCCGTTGGTGCCTGCGCTTGGGTCGGGGTCTGTGCCGGCGCCTCTCCCGGCGCCTGTGCCAACGCCAGTGTCGCCGTTCGCACTTCGGTCACCGCCGCGGCCGTCGTCGTCGCGCCGGCCGCGACGACACCGCTTTGCTCCGGATGGCGCCGCTCGATCTCGTCAAGCGTCGCCGCGTAGCCGCGCAACAGCGCCGCGACGCCCGTCGTGTAAGCATCGTCCGAGAGCATCCGCACGCCGACGGCCTCGCGCGCGAAGCGCTCCTTGGCGAGCGCGAGCTCGAGGCGAAAGGCCTGCGCTCGCTTCTCGCGCGTCACCTTCCAGGCGTAGACACCCGTCGCGAAGGGTACGGCCACAGTCAAGATGCCGACGAGCAGCAGGCGCAAGCGGAGCATCGAGCGGCGCCTAGGTTTCGTCGACGAAGATTTCGAATTCGGGCGTCTTGGTGTCGAGCTGGCGCCGCGCGCCCTGCAGGGCTTCGTTGGTCTCGCGCAAGCGCGTCGAGAGCGACTGCACGAAACTCCACAAGAGCTTCGTCGCGATGACCGCTTCGCTGCGAATGAGGCCGAAGAACTCCTCGCGCCGCATGAGCAGGAGATTGCCATCTGTCTTGGCGACGACCGTGGCCGAGCGCGGCGACGAATCGATCATAGCCATCTCGCCCATGTGCGCGCCGGCCTTGAGCGTTGCCAAGTGCTTGCCGCCCTTGCTCACGTCGACCTCGCCGGCGAGCACCACAAACAGCTCGTCGCCGTCGTCGCCCTCGGTGATGATCGTCTCGCCCGCGTGCACGGCGGCGAGCTGCGTGAGGCCGAGGACCTTGACGAGCTCGTTGTACGTGAGGTGCGCGAAGATGGGGATGCGCTTTAGGACCTCGATGCGCTGCTCGGCGGCGATGGCTTGGTTGGCGTCGGTGATGGCGCCGCTGACGCGAAACGCTACTCCCGTGCAGTTGTCGTGGCCGCCGCGCTCGAGCGCGGTCGCGACGAGCCCCTCCAACGCCTGCGCGAGATCGGCACCACTCAGCGCCGCCTGCAGCTCGGCGTGGTTCGGGTAGTAGTTGTACAGGCCGTCCGAGCAGAGCAGATACGTGTCGCCCGGATCCATGTCGAAGATGAGGGTGTCGACGGCGACCGACGGCTGCACGCCGAGCGCGCGCGACAGGACATTACCATGCGGGTGGTTGCGCGCTTGCTCCTTTGTGAGGGCGCCGCGCTTGATGAGCTCGTTGACGTAAGTGTGGTCTTCGGAGAGCTGATGAATGCCACCGCCGCGCACGACGAAGAGGCGCGAATCGCCGACGTGCCCTAGCACGCCCTTGTTGTGGCCGGCGAGCAAGACCATGGTGCAGGTCGTGCCCATGCCGGCTTGTTCGGGGGTCTTGGTCGCGCGCTTGTGGATCTCTTTGCAGGCGTTGAGCACCGCCGTCTCGACCGCCTTGCGAATCGCCTTGATGTCGCTCGGCTTGCCCGAGGCCTCGTACCTGTCGCGTAGCTCGGTGATTTCAGAGAGCTCGGTGTGCAGCAAGTCGCACGCGGCGCCGCTCGCCACTTCGCCCGCGTTGTGGCCACCCATGCCGTCGCAGACGATGAACAGGCCGAGCGCCTCGTCGGCGAAGAACGAGTCTTCGTTGTTCTTGCGAACCCGTCCGACATCGGTGCGCGTGGCGAGCGAGAGTTCCATCGTGGGTGAGCTTAGACTCACTTGCGTGAATGCGACAAGGGCTGCGCGCGCAGTTGCCGGTAGCTGCCAATCTCGGTGACGGCGCGGGCGTAGGCCCCGTCGTTGTAAGACGTGCGTGCGAGGTAGTACGTGATCGCGGGCCGCATCTCGGCGAGCGCAGGCTCGCTTTGCAGGGCGACGAAGTGGCGGCGCGCCGCATCCCATTGCCCGTCGCTGTAGAGCAGGTAGGCGTAGAGCAGCCTCTCCTGCGCCGAGCGGGCAGGGCGCTCGGCCGCCTGCTCGAAGCGCACGAGCGCCGCGTGGGCTTCGCCCTGCGCGAGGAGCGCCGCGGCTTGCTTGTAGTCGGGACTCGCCGCGGCGAGGGTCGTGTCGACCACCGCCTCGACGTCTTGGCGATCGTCGAGCAGACCGGCGAGGTCGATGACTTCCTCGGCCGCGGCGACGATCTCGCGCGATGCTGCCTTGCCGCTCGCGCTCGCCGTGGCGCTCGCCGCGGCGTCGCTGAGCATCCCCTGGCGCAGGTAGGCGCGCGCGAGGCTCAACAGGGCAGCCGGCGTGTCGGAGGTGCCGCCGAGTCGTTGCACCATGGCGGCGCGTTGACCCGTGAGCTTGGCGATGAGCGGCAGCTCGGGATCGTCTTCGGCGAAGGCGAGCAGGTCGCGCGGTGCGCCAAACTCGATGAGCGCGTTGTCGTCGGTGTTCAGCGCCACGTCCGGCAGATACGCCGCGAACTCGTCGCCCGTGGCGAGCAAGAGCGCGAGCAGGTCGTCGACCTCGTGCACGTCGGCGCGGGCGAGCTCGGGGGATAGGTCGGTAAAATGCGCCGTCAGACGCGCACGCGTCAGGAGCACGGGCGTGCGACTGCCGAGCAGCAGCAGATCATTCGAATCGGGGTGCGCCGAAAAGACGAGCACGTACGGGAACACCGATTGGAAGGTCTTGAGCACTGAAGCGATGCGCTCGGGCGCGAGCTCGTAGGCCTGGAGCCACTGCAGAAAGAGGCCGCCTTCGTTGAGGCGGCGCGCGGCGATGCGGAAGAACTCGGCCGTAAATAGGCTCGAGGCGCCGGTCATCCACGGGTTCGAGGGCTCCGAGATGATGACGTCGAAGCTCGGCCCGCTGCGCATCATGAAGTTGCGCCCGTCGTCCTCGACGATCGTGAGACGCGGATCCTGCCACGGTTCGTGGTTCACGTCGGCGAAGAGGTGCGCCGCCTCGACGACCTTGCTCTCGAGCTCGACGAGCGTGACGTGCTTCGGGTTGCCGCGCAGGGCCGCCCCGACAGTGACGCAACTGCCGCAGCCGATGATCGCCACCTGCTCGGGTTGCGGGTGCACGAGCATCGGCAGGATGCCGCTCAAGATTTGGGTCGGCATGTCGCCCGAGCTCGAGCCGTCGATCTTGCCGTTCACCTTGATCCAGCGCGTGCCCGCGTCTTCTTCCACCGTCACCGTCGAGGCCATGCCGTCGGCGTGGTAGATGACGCGCGCCGGCTCGAGGTCGCCCGGCTCCGAGTAGTAGGCGCGGGTCATCGACAGGCGATAGAGGCCGAGGGTCCAGCGGCCGATGTCCCACGACGGCCACAGGACGAGCACGCACGCGGTGACGCCGACGGCGGCGAAGGCGAACTTGCGGGCGCGCTTGCTCGCGTGCGAGCGCTTGTCGCGTCGGGCGAGCAGCGCCAGGGCGAGCGCGGGGTAGGCGAGGGCGGCGAGGCGCATGCCCCACTCGACGCCGAACAGATGGAGCAGCACAAACAAGCCGGCAAAGCAGCCGAAGATATTGCCGAGTGTGTTGACCGCATAGGCGCGTCCGACCGCGGCGCCGAGACGCTCCTCGCTGCCGACGACGGCCGAGAGCGTCAGCGGAAAGATGGCCCCCATGCCGAGCGTCGCGGGCAAGAGCGACAGCGCCGCCAAGGCAAACTCGGTGCGTACGAGTCCGCCCATCGTGAGTTTCTCGTCGAGCACCACCGGGTGCAAGAGGGCCGGCAAGTCGTCGACCATAGCGATGCCGAACATGCAGGCGAGCCCCGTCGCCGTCAGGACTAGGGCCAAGGCGAAGCGCGTATCGCGAACCTTGTGCGCGAGCCGCGCGGCGAGCGCGCCGCCGCCAGCGAGGCCGACGAGATAGGCGCAGACGATCGCTGAGAACGCATAGGTCGAGGGGCCGAGTGCGGTCGACAGGGCGCGCGTCCAGAGGATCTGCAGCGCCATGGCGACCGCGCCGGTCGCGGCGAGCACGGCGACGAGCTCACTCGTGCCCTCGCGCAACAGCGGCAGTGGCGCGGGGCGGCGTTCGTGTACGGGTACGATGGGCAGTACGAAGCCGGCGAGCACGGCGAGCAGGCCGAGCGCGAGATCGCCGGCCACGGCGACGTGGTTGCTCGCGGCGATACCGAGCCGCGGGATGAGCACGAAGCCGGTGACCCCCGCGCCGACGACCGCGCCAGCGATGTTGATGGCGTAGAGCGTGCCGACTTCGCGGCCGACATCGGCAAGGCGGGCGCTCACGGCGCGCGCCAAGATGGGCAGCGTCATGCCCATGGCGGTCGTCGGCAGCAGGAGCACGAGCGCGGCGACGAAGAAGCGCACGAGGGCACGGCCGAAGCCGCTGTCGAGCTCGGTGAGTAGATGTTCGTCGACGAGCGGCACGTACGCGCACAGGCTTGGCACGAGCAGGCCGAGCCCCGCGACGCCAATCTCGATGAGGCCATAAAGCGTGAGTGGCCGACGCACGCGGTCGGCAATCTTGCCCCCGAGGTGGCTGCCGAGCGCGAGACCGCCCATGTAGGCCGCGGTCGTCGTCGCGACGGCCAGCGTCGTCGCGCCGACCGCCAGGCCGAGGCTGCGCAACCACACGATTTCGAAGGTCAGGCCGGCGATGCCGGAAATAAAGAACGCACCGCGCGCGAACCACCGCATGGCGAGCCAATCTCACAAAAGGGCGAGCGTCGCAACGAGGTCGGTCGAATCTGGGCGTCGAAGCGATCCGCGCCGTGACGACCGTGCGGCGTGCCGATGACAGAGGCGGCGCGTGTGACTAGGCTAACGATGCGGGAATGCCCGACCCGGCGGGCGTGGTTGCCAATCACACGTTGTTCCCGCCGAGAGGAGGGGTTCGCATGACCGCTGGCAATGACCGCCGCCGCAGCCTACGCAGCGAAGCGCGAGACCTCTCGGTCATGCTCGACTACGGCTTCGAGAGCGAGGCCTACCGGTGCGAGAACATCAGCGCCACCGGCGCGGCGTTGTCCGGGCCGCTCGGCGTGGGCGTCGGTCGCCGCGCACGTCTATGTGTGAGCGTGCCCGACCGCGTGCTGTTGTCACTGCGCGCCCGCGTCGTAGCGCTGCGCCGCATCGACGGCCGCGACCACGTGGCCATCGAGTTCGAAGGCGTGCCGCCCAGCGACAAGCTCGCCTTGACCCGCTTGTGCGTCCACCTGCTGCGCTGTCGCGTTGCTGAGGAGAGCCGCCTGGCGCTGGTGGTCGACCGCTCGCCGTGGGTGCGCGCCGGCTTGTGTGGGGTCTTGGGCTTCATCGGCGCGCGGCCCGTGGCGGTCGCTTCGGCGCTCGAGGCCATCACGCGCCTCGATGAGGCGTTGCACAGCGATGAGCTGCGCGGCACGACGGTGTTTGTCGGCCGCCCGATGGGCTCAGTGAACGGCGTCGAGCTCGGCACCTTCCTCGCTGACGAGCTGCCGGTCGCGCAGTGTGTGCTCGTTCTCGACGAAGTCGCCGATCCCTCCGACGCCTTCGCTCGCGACCCCCGCGCGGCCCAGCGCCTGGCCACAGTGGGCAAACCCTGGACGCCGAGTCGCCTCGCGCGCTTCTTGCTCACGCGGCCAGGTGGGCTGTAGCGCGGCGCCCGCCTGCTTGACTTGCCTGCGTGGCGCGAGGCATATCTGCGCCTCGCATCGCCCGGGACTGCCATCCGGGCCGCTGAGGAGGAGTCTTCAGTGCGCGTGCTAGGTGCCGGAGTGGCGGAATTGGCAGACGCGACGGACTCAAAATCCGTTCCGGGAAACTGGGTGTGGGTTCGATTCCCTCCTCCGGCACCAACGCTGCTTCACCCCGCTCGCGTCTCTTTGCGAAACCACGATGTTTCGAGCCCTGCTGTTGGTCTGTCGCGACGTGCTGCTGTGGGGCTTCGTCGCCGGCGTGCTCGTCTTTCTCGGCGTGTGGCTCTGGCTCGCGAGCTAGCCTCAGAACGTGGGTCGGGCGCGCACGAGGCCATAGCTTCCCGCGCCTGGCGCCGAGAAGCGGCAGTAGCGTCCGCGCTTGGTCGTCCACAGACGCGGGTAGTGCACGAGCGCGGCGGCGGGGGCCGCTGATTCGAGAGGGCGGCGCTGGAGCCACGAGCGCACGACGAGCATCCCCGGATTGGCGAAGGCGGCTGGTTTTTGCTCGACGTTGGCGCCCGGACGCTCGACGATATCGCGTCCGCGTCCGATCTCACGGACCTCTTGGGCGTGCGCGGCAGTCTCGGCGAGGCGTGGGTTCGCGGCCTTGCCGCCCCCCGCCGAGGCGGGTCGGCCGCCGCGGCCTGGGCGGGGGGGCATCGGACGACTGTCGCGTGGGTGGCCGGCCATGACGTCGCGCTTCTCTAGGGAAGCTCGTCGAGCTCGATGCGCTCTACATCGATGCGGCTCTGGTCGCCGCTGAACGACTGGATCTCGCGTCGATACGTGCTCACATAGGCGTGCGGGCCGAGCAGTCGTAGCTTGGCAAACGCGCCGTACATGCCCTCGGTGCGCAGCACCGTGTGCTGCCAGGCGCCACGGCGTTGATACGAGAGCACGAGCTCATTGTTGGTTTGATCGGCATAGGCCACGTAGAGCAGACCTTGGTCATCGGCAGCGAGCGAGGCATAGGCGCCGACTTGCCGCAGCGCGCCCGGCGGCCTGTCGCCTTCATCAACGAGCTCGGCGTTGGCGCTGCACGTGAAGAGGTCGGTGCCGGCGCAGGCCCACAGGGTCTCGCCGCCGAGCGCCTGGTAGGCGACGGCGAGCCCGCCCGGTGTTGTGATGAGCGTCGCGTGAGCGCCGACGTCATCCCCGGGCGTGCAGGCGACCTTGCCGACCGCGAAGCCTAAGGTGGCGTCGCCGTCGCTCGTAAAACGCGCCACCGCGCCTCGTAGGTGGCGGCGGATGCGGTCGTAGTAGACGAGCGTCGGTAGGTTCCCCTTGGCGATGGTGAGCGAGGTGAACAAGCCGACGCCGCTGGGCGGCTCGATCATGTTCGCGACCGGCAGAGCGAAGCGGCAGGCGGGCACGCCGACCTCGTCGATGCAGGCCTGGTCCTTCGGGCACGCCGGGCTGCAATCGGTGCGGCTCGGCGCACAAGTGCTCACCTGCGTGGTCGCCGCGACGCACACGCTGCCGCTCGCGCAGGCGCTTGGGCAGGGCTCGGCCAAGGTCGTGGGCAGCGCGGTGTGGCACGAGCTCGATGGGACGCCGTTTTGCGGCGGATCTTGGATACACACTTCGTCGCAGCTACACGCCGGGATGCACGGCGTGGTCGCGGCGGGCAGACAGGTTGGCGTGTCGCCTTCGCGCGTGCAGGTGTTGCCGACGACGCAGCCGTGGCACGAGCGAATTGGCTCGACGAGCTGGCGCTGCCATGTGTCATAGCCCGTCGGCAGCTCGCGCGTAGCGCGGGCGTACATCGGGCTCGTGACGCGCTCGCCGGTTGGGGCGACGCGATGGGCGTAGTAGGCCACGTGGGCGATGCCTCTCTCGTCGATAGCGAGCGACGCGTAGCGACCGACATCGCCCGTGTCGGCGCCCGTCGCGTCGCGGCCGTCGTCGATGAGCGAGACCGTCCAGGCTTTGTCGACGGCGCTGTAGGTCGCGTACTTGAGGTTCTTGGCGTCGGCGTCGTAGTACGCGATGCGCGGTTCGCCGTTTTGGATGGCGAGCGACGTGAACATGCCGACGTTTGGCCCCGGCACGTCGTTGCCGCCGCGCGGGCCCTTCGGGTCGCCGGCTGTCACCGCGGAGACCGGCAGCCCATCGACATACTCGAGGCGGCGCACGCTCATGTCGGCTCGCGCGAGGACGGCGAACATGAGGTCGCCGTAGCTCGCGTTGTAGGCCGAGAGCCACAGCGCGTCGCCGCTCATCGCGAGATCCGAGTAGCCGCCCCACGCGCCCGCCGGCACGTTCGGGATGGTGGCGCAGGCGCAGCGCACCTCGCAGCAGCCATCGAAGAGCATGAGGTCAGGGTCGGCGTAGACCAGCATCTTGCCCGCCGAACACGCCTGGCCGCAGCCGTCGTTGAAGCCGGCGCGGTTGCTGACGCGCTCCTCGCAGCGATTGGTGTCGATGTTACACACGAGGCCGGCGCCGCAGCCGCCGCCGCAGGGCATGCCGGTCACGCAGCGCCTGTTGAAGGGTTGGCCGCCCTCGGGGCAGGTGCCCTTGGCGTCGACGGGCGGAAAGCCGCAGGTCTTGCTCGCCGCGTTCATGAGCGGCCGCTCGAGGCAGCGCTGGCCGGGTTGGCACTGCTCGTCGCGCTCGCAGTTGTCGAGCCGAGCCGAGGGCACGATGCACTGGCCGTCGGGCATGCAGATCATGCCTGGGCAGCAGTTCGGGGCGAGGTCGCCGGCATCGCAGCGCAACGGCTCGCAGAGGTTCTTGGTGAAGCGCTCGTCGGCGCCGCAGATGCCGTCGGTTGAGCTCGGTCGGCCGCCCTTGGCGGTGCAGTTGTATTCCTGGCCACGGGCGAGGGGCTTCTTGCCGCAGGCGCCGAGCTGCACGGCGACGAGGGCCATGACGAGCCGCGCGGCCATCGCCGTAGGGCGGGCAGTGACGATGGAAGGTTTCTGCATGCGCGTCAGCTCGCTCGGTCCGTGTCCCTCGGGGGAAAAGATAGCAGGCGCCGCCTCGGCTGGCCACTGGCAACTGCGTCCAGCTAGCGCACGGGGCTCACCGCCATGATGTTGTTGCGCTTGTCGCCGCTCTTGGCGATAGCGACCGTGTGGGTCTCGGTGGTGAGGCGCACGGCGTTCACGCCGAAAGACTTCTCGAACAGCTCACGCAGCAGCGCTGCCTGCTGCTGTGCCTCGGCGCGCGCCGTCGCATCGGCTGCGGCCTGCCCGCTGATCCCGACTGTCACGTCGATCCGGATGTACAGCGTCGGCAACGCCTTGAGCGCGGCGCCTATCGCCTGCGCGAACTTCTTGGCCTTCGGTGAGAGCGCGAGCACCTTCTTCTTGTAGTCGGGGAACGCGCCGCGCAGCTCGACGGGTTGTCGCAGGAGTAGGCGCTGCGCCACGGCGTGCGCCTCGCCTTTGAGCTTGGCCACAGCGGGGGTCGCGACGACCACGGGACGCGCGGGGGCGGCGGTTGCCGTGTCGGCAGGCATGCCCGGCAACATCGGCTCGGTGTCGCCCGGCAGCGCGGGCAGGCCGGCCGCGGCGTCTGCGGGCAGGGCGGGCAGCGCGGATTCGGTGGCGCCTGGCAGCGCCGGCTCGGCACCGCTCGGCGAGGGGCGAGTCGTCGCGTCCGTCGGCAGGGCGGGCAGCGCCGATTCGGTGGCGTTTGGCAGCGCGGGCAGGGTTGTCGCGGCGTCGGCGGGCAACGCAGGCAGCGTCGACTCCGTGCCGTTCGACGACATCGCCGAGGCGGTCGCAGCAGCGGAGGTCGGCGGCGTGGCGACGCCTGCGCCGCCCCCTAGAGCAGCGATCGTTGCGACGGCGCTCGCTTGGTCGGGTGGCGCCCGCAGCTGGGCGTAGGCGAGGGCGCACAGCCCGCGATCGGTGGCGACGCGCCCGCGCGCATCAGCGAGCAGGTCTGCCACGTCGTCGGCCGACTCGCGCACGAGTTGTTGCCGCGGCGTGCGCAGGTCGAGGAGCACGCGGTGCGTGCTGCTCGTCACCGCGGCGCGCCAGATGGGCGCCCGACTTTTGGCGGCGACGAGCTCAACCGTGAACCCAAGGCCGCTCGACACTGGAGCGCCCGGGCCGCGCGCCGCCGTCGTCTCGGTGACGGTTCCCGAGAGCACGGCATCGACGCCGAGCGCCGCGGCGACCTCGAGCGGTGTCAAGGGCGGCGTCGTAACCCCGATGGGACGCGCGCCGAGCAGCGCCAGGACTTGCTCGACTTCGCTCGGGCCGAGCACGTTCATGGCCTCAGTCGTCAACACCGCGCTCGCTACCGCCTCCGCCATCGCCCGACCGACGCGTCCGTCGCCGCCATCGACGAACGGCACGACGGCCACGCAGGCCGTGCGCTCGAGCGCCGCCGGCTCGATGAGCACCTGGCGCACGCTCACCGACGAACAGCCGACGAGCAGCGAGGCGAGTGCGTAGACGATTCGCATCAACTCCCCGCTTGTAGATCCGAGAGGGCTTTGGCAACGCGCCCGGCCACTTCCTGCGCCAGGGTTTCGATGGGCATGCCGTCGGACGAGAAGATGTGCAGGAGCCGCGCGTCGACGCCGGCCGCCCAGAGCACTTCGCCGCTGCCGGCGGCGACGACACGCAGATCGACGGCGATACACGGACTGCCCGTCTGCCCGCCGCGCGGCAACGCCACGTACTCGTAGGCCGTCACGACGCCGACGAGCACTGCGTCGACCTTCAGCTCGGTGCCGAGCTTAGCCGCGGTCCAGCGCTCGCTGCCGCCGACGATGTTGCGGTCCACGTCGACTAGGCGAAAGCCGCCGATCTGGCGCAGTTCGTTGACGATGACTGCGGTGAGGGAGCCCCCCGCCTCGGGCGACGCCGTGAGGTTGTCGAAGGGCACGACCGCGAGCGTCCGCACCGTCACCGGCGTCTGTGGGTTGAGGCGCGTCGCACGGACGTTGACGTGCGAGCACGCCGCCAGGCTCACGGCTACTCCGAGAAGAAGCGCGGCGCCAAGGCGCGGGCTCGATTGATGGCAAATTGTCATTTCAGCACCCCGACCGAAGGAGCCAATGCGGCTCCATCGCAACGCACACCCCTAATCTCTCAGTAGACTCGCAGCACCTCGACGCGCGAATTCTGCACACGTCCACGCGCGGACACGTCTTTGGCGAGCGGTTGCCGCGCGCCTAGGCTGCGAAAGAACAGCCGGCCCTTGGCGAAGGGCATGCTCTTTTCAACGAAGCGCTGCAACTGCGCGAGCTGTTTATCGGCGAGCGCTTGCGAGCGCGCGGGATTGCCGACATCGGCATGGACCTCGAACTCGAGCTTGAGGTCTTTGACGGCACGCAAGACCGCCGCCACGTCGGCGAGCGCCCGCTTGGCCGCGCCGAGCATCTTTGGCGCGCCCGGCTTGAAGAGGCGCCGAATCACCGCGGTGCCGAGGTAGAGCTGCTTGACCAATTGCTTGTGGCGCGGCTTCGGCTTGCCCTTGAGCACGGGCGGTGGCTCGGGAGCGGCCGGAGAGTAGGGCAGCCCAGCGTAGGCGTCGGCGCCTACTTCGGGCAACGCGGGCACGTCGCCGCCAGCGATTTCCGGGATGCCTGGCAGCGCCGGCTCCTCCGTGCCAGCCGCCGGCGTCGCTGAGCCGGCTCCGGCTGCAACGGCTTGTCCGGCCTGTGGCAGGTCGGGAAGCGGCTCCGGGGGGAGGGTAGGCTCGCCGGTGCCGGGGCGCGACCGGTCGGAGGCCTGCGCGTCGGCGGTGCCCGCGCTCGGCGGGGGCTCCATCGCGAGCGGCAGGTCGCTTGCGGGCGCGCCGGAGGGCGCGCTGTCGGTTCCAGGGCCTGCGAACGACGTGGGTGCTGCGGCGAGCGTCCCGGTCGGAGACCCTAGCGGTGCCAGCGGCGCCGCGGTCGACGGGGTCACGATGGCGCCCGTCGGCGCGGCCGCGAGCGTGGCGCTCGGCGAGCCGTACTGTGCGACGGCGGCGGGAGTCGAGGCACGCTGGGTCGGCGCGGGGGTTACAGCCTTCGCCTCGAGCACGGGCGCGCGCGGCAGCGCCGCGACCAACTCGCTGCAGGCGCTACGCCGCGTGGCGCCGGGCTCGACCTCGAAGGCGTCAAAGAGCTCGTCCATAGCGCGCACGGTGAGTCCCGACAGCGTCGCGCGCGCGGTCAACCGCTCGTCGTCGGACCTCGCCTCGCCGCGCCAGATGAGCTTGCCCTCGCGTGTGTCGCGTAGCTCTACCGCTACGGCCAACGACGAGGCGCCGTCCGCCGGCGACGGCGTAAAAGCGATGACCTTGCCGACGAGCGCCGCATCGATGTCGAACTCGGCGAGACCGCGAAGGGCTGCCGGCAGGGTGGAGGACGCGCTCGCGCCTTTCGCTGCGTTCGGCGGCGCCGCATCCGGCGCCGCTGCGGCCACCTTGGGGCCTCGCGCTGTTTCGCGGTGCAGAGCTGCGAGCCGCCGGGCCGCCGTCGGCTCGATGATGTCGAAGGCGCCGCGCAGCACCAGGCTGCTGCTCGCGATGGCGGCCACCATGTCGCCCGCTGACGGGTCAGTCGTTTCGTTGTCGAAGGGCAACACGACGACGCAGCGCAAAGGGCGCAGCGCCTCGGGCGCGGGTTGCGCGCCGTCGATGGCCAAGTGCGGTGCGCAACTTGCAGGTCCTAGCGCAGCCAGGCAAATGCCGAGCGCGGGCCCGAACTGCGCCTGCGCGCTTCGTCGTCGCGCGCGCCCGCGACGAGCGTCGTGCAGGCCGGTCGTCGAGCGTCGGAGCATGTCGCGTGCGTGGTTCAAACTTCGCCCTCGAGGTGTCAGTCGCCGTCGACCAGTGCCCGCGCCAGGCGCTGGGCCACGTCATCAGCCGTCATCGTTAGCGCCACCGCTTCGTGAAAGAGGCCAGGAGCGCTGTCGCCGCGGGCCCGCGCCGCCCACGTGACCTCTGCCGAATCCGTGCGCACGAGGCGCACGTCGGCGAGCACGCGCGCCCCCGGCCGGCCGTCGTCTGGCACGTAGCCGAAGGTGAAGACCGTGCCATAGAGCGCCGCTTCGGCGCCCGCCGCCTGGGCTGCTTGGCGCGCCTGCTCCCGATCGATTGGCAAGGCCGCGGCGCGCAGCTCCGCCGGCAGCGCCAACACGCGCACCGTGCCCTCGCGCGCCAGGCTCTTGGCCAGCATCTGGGCGAGCGCCTCACCTGCCGTAGGCTCCTCGCTGCGGTTGGCGAACGGCAGGACGACGACCGACGCCGGTGGCTGCCACGGTCGTGCTCCCTCGAGCGAATCGACGTGAACACTGACGTGCGCGCAGCCGCAAGCGAGCAAGAAGGTGGCGACGAGCCCCGCGCCCGCACGGGCGGTACACCTGTGATTGGGGCGTCGCATCGCCGGCTCAGGGGTAGGCGCAACGAAAGCCCAACGTGGTCAGGCGCACGCGCGGGTTCATGGAATAGCGGTACGCGGCACGCAGGCTGTCGGGCTCGTTCGACCACGATCCGCCGCGGATGGCGCGCGACTTCTCCTCGACCTCATCGGGGCCGCGCGGGTCGCGACGCTCGGAGATGCGATAGTACTCCTCGCCGTACCAGTCGGCGACCCACTCCCAGACGTTGCCGGTCATATCGAGCGCGCCCGCAGGGCTAACCCCGGCCGGGTACGAGCCCACGTCGGCGAGCACGGCGTTGTTGTCGTCGTACGCTTCGGAGCGGTCACCCTTGCCGACCACCTTGCCGCAGCGCACGTCGCAGCTATTGGCGCGCGCGCCGTCGACGGCCTCATTGCCCCAAGGGTAGAGGCGCTCGTCGGTGCCTCGCGCCGCCTTCTCCCACTCGGCCTCGGTCGGCAGACGTCGGCCGCGCCACGAGCAGAAGGCGCGCGCGTCGTCGTGGGTGACGCAGACGACGGGCTTGTTCGGCGTGACGAGCTCGCCCGAGGCCTCGACGCCCGTCACCCAGCGCTGGGTCTTGGCGTCGACGCCGCGACAGGCGCGGTAGTCGGGGGCGGCGCATTTGCCGGCGTGCACGCACTCGGTGAAGGCGGTGTTTGTCACCTCGGTACGGTCGATCCAAAAGCCCGAGACCTGCACCCAGTGCGCGGGTTGCTCGGTGCGCCACCACGACTCGACGCAGGCGTAAGCGCGGGCGCGGCATTGCTCCATGGCCATCGCGAGCTGCTCGGGCGTCGAGCCCATGCGAAATGGACCCTCGGCGACGAACATGGCGCCGTCGGGCTCCTTGACGCAGGCGCCGCGTACGCAGGCCGTGCCGGAATCGCACGGCGTGGCCGTCCAATCGACGCAACCGTCCCAGTCGGCGTCGTCGCATACGGCGGTCGCGCGCCCCTTGCAGCCCTTCTCGCCAGGAGTGCAGGTGTTCTCGCACAACGCACGCGGGGGCGGCGGCGTGCCGCGCAGGGCGCGCAGGTCATCGAAGTGGCGCAGGCCGCGCTCGACCGCCGCCTCGAGGTCAGGCAGACGACAGGCCGATGTTTGCGCGGGCGCCTCGCGTCGCTCGCTCGGGGTCGAGAGTCGGACCGCGACTGAGCATTGGTCCGCGGCGGAGCGTGCGAGCGTCACGGCAATGAGCACGTCGGCGTGCGCAGCGTTCAAGCACGGCGCGTCGTCATTCGTCGCACAGGCGCTTGCCGCCTGCTCACGCTCCTCTTGCGGGAGCGGCACGATCGTGCGCACGAGGGTCACGCGACGATCGACGTAGGTTGAGATGCTGGCCTGCACGGCCGCCGTGACCGGCTCGAGCTTCGGCGCGGACGTAGGAGCTATCGAGACTACGGTGAGCGCGCGGCGCCCCGTGCGGGCCGATGTTGCCGCCAGCGGTGCTGGCGACGGGGCACAAGAGAGGGTAGGCGCTACGACTGCCGCGACGACGGTGATGGTGCGCAGGACGCGAAACGGTGACAGGCAAGACCTCCTCATCGATCGCGCCTCCCCTAGGGTGGCCGGGCGACTCACCGCCCGTCGTGGCGCACGTCAAAAGACCCCCCCAGTGTATATGGCCTTGCCGCAAAGGCGCGCAAGCGCTTGCTCGTTCGCGGCATCGCTTCGATGTCACTAGACCCTCGCCAGCGGGTACCGGTTTAGTGCTATACTCCACGCTGACCTACCATGCGCGCCGTCGTCTGCCTTCTTGTTCTCTCCGCATGTACGCCGAGTCTCTCGGTGCGCAGCGGTGTTCTCGACTCGGGGGCTGTCGCCGGCATGGACTGCGTGGCGGTCGTGCCGTTCGAGAACCGCACAGGCACGGCGCGGGCCGGCGAGGTCGTGGCCGAGTCGGTGGCCAACACGCTGCTCACCTCGGCGCACTATAATATTCTCGGGCCCGACGAGTCCGGTCGCTTGGCTGACCTCATCGGCGCCGTACGACCCGTCGACTGGACGGTGGCCGCCGCGCAGAAGCTCGGTGAGGCGCTCGGCGTGCAGGGCATCTTGATGGGCCGCGTCTCGAGTCTCGAGGAGCGCGATCTGACACAGCGCACGCGCGCCGCCGAATCGATGGTCGCCTTCGCCGCGCGGCTCGTCGATACGCGCAAGGGCGAGGTGGTGTGGACCGCGGCGACGAGTCACTTCGATTACCCGCGCGCGCTCGCCATCGCGCGGCCACGCGATGTGGTGATGAACGAGGCCGTCGTGGCGACGGTCGAGGACCTCGTCGATGCTCGCTCGGGCTCGGGCTCGGGTGGTGGCCTGTGCGCGCGCGCTTACGCCTCGCTCGCGGATCGTGTGCAGGCGACGGGCGTCGCGAGTTTGCAGGCCGTACCCTCGGGCGATCGTGGGGCGGGTGCGCCGACGTACGCGCCGTCCACGGGTCCGGTTGCCGCCCTCGCCGGCGGCGTGGATGAGATGCCGCCCCTGCCGGGTTTGCCGCCGGTGTCCGGTGGATTGAGCTCGCAGCCCGGCGCGGGTGCTGGCGCGGCGCCGGATGCATTGCCGCCGCTCGCTGCCCTTGCTGGCACGGAGCCCGCGCTCCCGGCCCTGCCGGGTGGGGCAGGCGACCTCGGCGCGCTGCCTGCCTTGCCGGGTGGCGCGGGCACGAGTGGCGCGGGTTTGCCGGCGCTGCCTGGCGATATGCCCGCGTTGCCCGGCGACATGCCCGCGCTGCCGGGCGACATGCCCGCTCTGCCGAGCCTTGCGCCAGGCGGCGACGCGTTGGCCGCGCTGCCGGCGATGCCCGGGGACGGGTCGACGGCGCACGCCGCAAGCCCCGGTAAGCCCCCGAAGCAGATGCTCGGTAGGCTCAAGGGCGCGAGCAAGGCGATGGCGAAGAAGCTCTACGCCAAGGCGCCGCCGTCCTTTACGCTCGAGGCGCCGCAGAAGGCTACCACCCAGGCCCGTCTCGGCGCCAAGGGCAAGCAGAACCTCGATGCACTCGCTGGCGTGCTGCGCGCTGCGCCAGGTATGCGGATTCGCATCGAGGTCAAGATTGAGGTCAAGGCGGCGTGGGCGTCGGCCGCCGTGCTGCAGGTGTTTGCGGAAAAGCAGGCGGCGCTGCTCGCCGACTATCTGCGCACCAAGCATGGCATCGGCCCCGAGCGTGTCAGCCAGCATGCGGTCGGGCGGACGGCGGCCAAGGGGAGCAAGGCGCTCGCCAACGTCGTGGTCGAGAGCTACGGGCCGTAGGTCGAGACCTACGGGCTGTGAGGTCGAGACCTACGGGCCGTGAGGTCGGGTGGTTCTCTACGCGACTACTTGCAGGTAGCGAGCAGGCCTTCGATCTGCGCCTTGTCGGGCGGGTCGCCAGCGAAGCGCAGGTAGCGACGGAACGATTCGCAAGCTTGAGGCCGCGCGCCGAGGGTCGAGTAGGCGATGCCCATGCTACGGTAAGCAGCGGCGTTGCGTGGGTCGAGTTGCAAGATTTCGGTGCATACGACGATGACTTGGCGGTGATCGCTGGCCGCGAGGAGCTTGCGCACCTGCGCGAGCTTCGCCGCCAAGTCGCCACCTGCGGCCTTCGGCGCTGCTGCGGCGGGCTCTGCCTTGGCCGGCTCGGGCTTCGGTGGTTTCGTCTTGGCTGCCGTGGCAGCGGGCCGCTCCTTGGCGACCGGTGGCTCTCTGGCCGGCGGCGGCTCCTTGACCGCTGGTGCCTCCTTGACCGGTTCCTTCGCCGCTTCGCGCGGCGCTTCCTTGGCCGGGGCGGCGCTCGCCGGGCTGGGCTCGCTCGCGTGTGCGGGAGCACTCGGCGCGGCGGTCGCGGTGCCGCCTTCGTTCGCACCACTCTCGCGTGCCGTGCTCGCCTCGGCCGGCGCCGACGCAGCGGTCTCGGCCGCGCCAGGCTGCAAGGTCAGCGGCGAGACGAGGCGCATCATCTGCAACACGAGCACCAGGCCCGCGCCGGTGACGCCGCCGACGAGGAACAAGCCAAGCCCGGCGAGCGGACCGGCGAGGCTCGAGCGTGGCCGCTGCGCACGCGCGAGCGCAGTCATGATCTCGGTCGGCAGCGACTGCGCGTACTGCATCGCGGCTTGGCCCGCAGCGCCGCCCGGCACGGCGACCTGGCCCGCTGGGGCTTGCGCCTGCATTTGCGGTTGCGCTGGGGTGTGCGCCTGCGGTTGGGCATGCGCCTGCGGTTGGACGTGCGCCTGCGGGATCGCGGCGCTCACGCCGGCGTGCGGGCTCGGCGCCTTCGTCCCTGCGCCGCCGAAGGCATGCACCGCAGCGGTGCTCGGGTGGGGGCTCGACGCTGAAGCGGGTGTGGGCTGCGACGTGGCCGCTCCCGTGCCGAAGCCCGTGCTCTTAGCGGCTACTGCTGGGGTGTAGGTCGCTGGCCTGCGCACCGGCTCGACCGCGGCCGGCAGGTCGGGCAGATCAGGTACCGCGGCGTGCGTGCCGGTCGTGCGCGCCGGCGCGGCGGCGTGGGCGACCGGCGCGGCCGGGGCCGGAGTCGGACCCTTCGATAGCGAAGAGAGGAACGCGTCGACATCGGTCATCTTGGCGCCGCCCGCCGCACCGGCGGGGGCGGCGGCGGGCGCCGGCGTGGCATGAGGCTTCACGTCGCTCTTCGGGCGGCCCATCTCGGGCACCGCAAGTCCGCACAGGATGAGCGTGAGGACCGGCACCGTCGGCTCGTCGTCCTCCGAGGAGGCGATGAACTCGGCGTAGGTCTTGCTCTTGCCGGCCTGCATCTTGAGGAGCTGCTGCAACGATTCGGTGCATCCGAGGTGCAGGGCGCGCTGATGCTCGCCTTCGGGGACCACGAAGCGCATCGTGCCGAGCTGCTCCTCGAGGTGCGACACATCTGCGCGCGTGTATTCGCGCACGCCATTCTCGATGCACTTGAGGAAGGGCAGACCCGAGCGGGTCTTCGGCAGCTTGTCGAGCGGGCCGAACGTCGAGCGACAGGTCTTCATGCGCAGGCAGTGCGCCACGACGATCGCGTGTTGCTCCTTGAGCCACTCGTTGATGACCTCGCGCGTGAGGATCCCGAGGCTCATCGCGGCGGCGCCAAACTGCACCTTGTCCTTGAGCATCAGCGCGTCGATGCGCGCCGACTGCGCCGCGTCGATGACCTTGCGCTCGAGCAAGAGCGCCCCCAAGCGCTCCTCGGCGAGCGAGGACGCGGCCACCGTCGGCATGCCGGCCTCGAACCCGATGACGCGCACCGCCGGCCCGTCGACCAAGCGCAGCGCGCCGCTCGTCGCCTTGCGCGGCGCGTGCATGAGCAACGAAGGGATCTCGAAGCGCGAGAACGTCCCCTCAATCTCGGTCTGCGGGTGCGTGAGGCTGAACGGCTCCATCTACTCCATACTTCACGCACTAATGGCGCGGTGATTCAATAAATTTGTCGCGGTTTGTGTGCGTTTCGGGGGGCGTAACGCGGGAAGACATCGAGTTTACGGTCTGTACGGATCGTTGACAAGCGTCGGGTAGTCGATGCGTTCGTTGCTCGCCACTTCGGTATCGACGCGACGAGCGCATCGAACGCGGACGTGCGCGGTCGTCATGACGCTTCCGTCACCTCGCGCGCCGGCGGCTTGCGCGTGCGGCTTCGGCCAAATGGCCGGAGCTGGAGGAACCCTATCGCGTCGCGGACGAGTTCAAACGCCACGAGCGAGGGGACGTTGGAACTGCGGTCGATGACGCGACTGACCTGTGGCAATTCTGCAAGGAACGCGGTTGGCGGTATCGCCGAGTACCGGATCACGCTCGTCTGATGGTGGGGCAAGGAATCGTGACGGTCGAAACGTGTGCGGGTAGGTCCGAACTTGTGCGACGAAGTTCGGAGACTGCCGGGACCGCCGCCGCGAATGAATACGTGTCGCGCGAACAAGCGAGTGCCTCGCTCGCGCCGGGTTGGAAGGGAATGGGGCCCGGGGCAGTGACGTCCCGTGCGCATCCGGCTCGAGGGCGGGTCAGGCGATGCGTCGGCGTGTAAGCCTGCGGCGCGCGGCCAGCGCCAGGAACGTGATGCCAACGACCCACGCCGAATCCTTGCTCGATGTGCTTCCCGAGCAGGAACAGCCGCCGGCCGGCGTCGGCGCGCCTGCGCACTGCGGCGCCGCTGTCTCGCCGGCGTTGACGACGAGAGCGTCGACGGCCACGGCGCGCACCTCGCTTGCCTCGCCGCCGTCTTCGTCCGTCACACGAATCGCGACATCGTATGAGCCGGGCCCCGCGAACGTCCACTCCGTCCAATCGGTGCACGCGCTCGCTGCATCGGGCCTGCCGTCGCCATCGAAATCCCATTCGCACGTTGGAGTATCGCTTGGAACGTCGGTGACAGAAGCGCGCATGCGGACGGGCCAACAGGCCACGACGGGATTCGGATCGAGTTCGAGAGCGGTAAGCACGGGGGCGCGGTTCAGCACCGCGATATCGATCTCGCCGCCGCCGATGAGAGCGCCGGAGTCGCCTTCGTCCGTGACGGTTGCGAGCACCTGGTAGGGCGCGGCACGGTCGTCCCCGAAGACGTGGTTGCGCGTAAGGACGCCCGACGCGGTCACGGTCTCCACTTCGGGCGGGGAGCCGTCACCAAAACTCCAGTGCAGGCGAAGCTCGCCCTTGGCGGCGCAATCTTCGACATTGCTCAGCGTCACGGTGACGGTCACGTCTTCGCCCTCGACTGAGGTCGCCGAGGCCGGTCCTGCCAAGACGACGTCGACAGGGTGATCCCGTACCTGCACGCTGATTGTGTTGCTCGCCGCGACCCCGTAGTCGTCGGTCGCGACGAGCTCGAGCGCAATCGGTCCGTTGCTTTGTGGCGCCACGAAATTCGCCCGGGCCGAACTCGCCCCGACCAGGGTGACCGGCTCGCCACCGACTTGACGCCAGGCAAGGAAGGCCAAGGTAGCCGTGCCGTCCGGGTCCGAGCTCGCGCTGCCGTCGAGTTGCACGCTGGCGCCGAAGCCAACCACGAGCGGCCCGCGCGCGACTGCTGTGGGCGGGCGGTTGGCGTGCCAGCGCAGGCTCATGCCATTCGACAGGCTCGGCTGAGCGTGGCTCCATTGTCTCGCCGCGTCGGGCGCGACTTGTAGGCCCACGCTCGCTGCGGCGCCGGCGTCGAGCGTCGGGTCGCCGACGAGCACGTCGAGGTAGTTGAACACGACGTCCGAGCTGCCCTCGTCGAGCACGATCTGAAACGTGACGCCGTCGTTCGTCGGGCCGCCATCGAAGAGCATGTCGCGCCATTCGAGGACCAGTCGTCGCGTCGGCGCGCTGCCCATCACCTCCCAAAACACGCCGCCAGTCGCGCTCGGCAGGAGATAGTCCCACAGCGGTGCGACCGTCGTGCGAAAGAACGGCACAGGTAATGACTCGGCGAGGAGCCACGTCCCTCGGTCATGGAAGCTCAGCGTGCCGAACGTGGTGACATACAGCGTGGAATAGCCCGGCGCCGCGTCGCCGAAGCGGATGGGAAAGGGCGACGTGACGGCCTGCATTGTCGTGCCCGGAAAGGCGGCGAGAGCGAGCTTCGTGCCGGTGATGCTCACGTAGCCGCCGGTCGTGGCCTCCGGGGGCCGATAGGCATCGAGTAGGTCGACGCCCACCCGGTCGCCGCCGGGCAGGGCGACCTCCTGGCTCGCCGTCGCCGCCGCGCCCGTGACATGCAGGGCGACCGAGTAGATGCCGTCGCCCGCCACCTCGTCGTCAGGACCGCCGGCGTCCGCGAAGGCGAGTGCCTGTCCGTCTGGAATGACGGTGGCCGCTGGCGCGCCTGCCGGACTCGCGCACCGCACGTGAAGATACGTGATCGGCACGACGCTCTGCCCTCGTGCCGCGACCACGGTGTCGTGCGTCGGCTGCAGGCGCTCGGCGAGCTCGCGGTCCGAGCAGCTGAGCGAGCCGACGCCCCCGAGGTCGAACGCACGCAGGCGCGCGCCCGTGACGGTGACTCCGGTGGCGGCGGCGATGGGCTCGGCGCCCGCGAGCAGGAGGTTACGCACCTCGGATGGCGTGCGGCTGCCGTTCTGGGCCAAGAGGAGCAGTGCGAGCCCGGTGGCAAAGGGCGCGGCTATGGACGTGCCGCTCGACAGCCCGTAGCTGCCGCCAGGCGTGGTGCTGAGGATTTGCACGCCTGGCGCGAGCAGGTGGACGCCGCGTCTGCTAAAGCTCGAGGACGTCGCGAGGAGGTCGCTCCGGTCGCTCGCCCCGACTACGACCATGTTCGCGAGCCCAAAGCGGGCCGGATAGTTCCACAATGAGGCGTCGGCGATGTCTGCGTGGCCGTTGCCAGCCGCGACCACGAACAGGATGCCGGCGTCCCGATGCGCCGCGATGGCATCGCGCATGGCTCGCGAGTAGTAGCCGTTGCCCCACGAGTTTTGGGTGGCGACGACGTTGACCGGGTTGACGGCCCGTGTCTTGAGGGCGAGCGCGTAGTCCATGCAGGCGAGCGCCTGCGCGAAGTCAGTGTTACCTGCTGCGTCGATGAGCTTGCAGGCGATGAGCTGGGTGCTCCACGCTACGCCGGTGATGCCGTTGCCGTTGTTGCCGCGCGCACCAACGACGCCGGCGGTCGCGGTCCCATGCCCGGCTGTAGTGTCGTCGAAGGGATCGCCCGGGGCCGCCGCGCCCGGTAAGACGTTGACGCCGTGGATGTCGTCCACGTAACCGTTGCCGTCGTCGTCGAGCCCGTTACCCGGGGTCTCGCCAGGATTCGTCCACACGTTCGGCGACAGATCTGGATGGTTGTAGTCGATGCCCGTATCGTTGATGACGACGGCGGCGCCGAGCGCCCCGGTGGTGATATCCCACGCCGCCGGCGCGTTGATGTCGGCATCGATGACGCCGCCGCTCTGACCTGTGTTTTCGAGTCCCCATTGCTCGGCAAAGGAAGGGTCGTCAGGCTGCGCTGCGATGGCGTGCCACTGGATATTGGGCTCCACGTACAGGACCTCGTGCGCCGCTGCATAGGCGCCGAGCGCGCGCGCCGCCCGCAGGTGTGAATCGAGGCGCACGAGCGTGAGGCCGGGCACCGCGGTGAAGCGGCGCAGCACTGTTGCGCCAAGACGCCCGTGCAGCGCGTGCGCCGCTGCTGCGGACGTGTTCGGACGCAGGCGCACGAGGTACTGCCCGGGCACCTTCTCCGGACTGCGTGCCGCCTCAGGTGCGGCGCGCAGCGGGCTCGCGAGCAGAGCGACGGTGGCGTAGGCCACCGCCATCGAGCGTCGCGTCGAATTTGGCAGGTGAGAATGCACGCGTCTCCTTGGGTGTCGTGCGCCGCCGCGGCACCACAGCGCGTTGTGTCGGCGTCGCACGATTCAACGTACACCGCGCGACTCGGTCCGCCAAGGCGCCGCAGGCGCCCCTCCCGCGGCGGGTGGACCGGGCCCGATTGTCGTTGCGCCGGCTACACTTCGCTTCTAACATGAAGGGGATGAGTCATTCGCAGTCGCCCGCGCGCGTCGGGCTCGCCATTGTCGTGTTCGCTGGCTGTGGCTCAGGTTCTCCCGCGCAGCCGGTCTGCACGGAACCGGCGCGTTCCGGCGCGCCGTGCTGTGACGCGAGCCTCTACGTTGAGGCCACTGTCCCGGAGCTTGCCATTGACCCTGGGCGCTACGCGAATGCCCGCGTCGACGTGCTGGGAATCGCTGACTGGTATCACGGCGCGGAGAACTCCTGTACCTGTGCCGGCGGCCTGTGCACCTGCCCGACGCCCCTCAGCCTGCGTTCGGCGGCCTGCGGCACCTCGGTCAGGCTTGCGGGGCAGTTTCGCGGGCGCGCCGTCGAGTGCGCCGACACGGGCTGCTGGCCTTTTGTGCCTCTCGGCCAGTACGTTGTCTGCGGAGTGTGGCAGTTCAGTGCGAGCGGACCGTTCGGCCCGCAAGGGGAGCTGCAACTGTCGACCTACTGTGAGCGCTAGCCGGTGCTCGCCAACGGCAGCCGCTATGGGGTATGTTCCATGTCAGACTCGAGGCCATGAGAAAGACTGACAACGTTATGAGGCGTGCGGCGCATTGGGCGGGCTCAGGCCTCGTTGCGCTGTGCCCCGTGGCGTGGCTGGTCGTGATCGTCGCTGGCGTCTTCCTCCCCGGTGACCGTCTCGTCAGCGCGAGAGGGACGTCGAGCGGCACAATCCAGTTCTTCGCCACGCTCGCGGCGAATGACATCACGCTGACGATCGAGGGTGAAGAGGGCACAGCGGGCAGCGGCACTGACGCCGACGGCTGCAGCGGCAGCATGGCCGCCGCCACGACCACCATGCAGAACCTCGGGTGGAACGCAGATGGCGCTAACGACGTCAACTTCGGCAACGTCGATTCACTCTGCGTGGCTACGCCCTCACAGGGCGACTGCTGCGTCATCAATTCGACGAGTGCACGGTTGGTGGCGACGCTCACCGTGACCGTCAATGCTGAGACTCCGACGTACACCTCTTGGGCCGTCGATCTCTGTCACGACCCGCCCGGCGGCACCAACAGCTTCGACACGTCGACCAGCGACGATCGGCTCCACTGGGCCATCGGCACGAGTACGAACTGGACCGGCAGCGGCGCCGGGACGTCGCTCGAGATGACAGCCGCCGCTGGCGCTCCGTGCGACATGACGAGCCCGCTCGGCTCGACTAACCTGGCGGGGCTGCCCCTGACGGTCAAGCACCAAATTGCATTCAGACTCGACTCGACGGATACCACGACCAAGGCGGTGCGAGTGCGCTACCGGGCCGTCGGCGTCCCGTAGACCGGGGCTTTGCACTGTGCGCCGGGAGAGGACGCATCGGTGGCCGTGATTGAGGGCGTCGCGCGCTCGCCGGGGAGCGAATGTCGGCCCACTCGTGCGGGGCGAACTGCATGCGGCGGCCGGGATGGTTTGTGTTGGCCCTAGCGCCGATCGCCCAGATCGATCGCTCGGGTTGCACCCCGTTTCATTCCAGGTATAATTGAGCCCTGGATCGTGAAGTGGGTCGAGAGCGCGGTCCGTAAGCATCATGAAAAGGAGACAACAGATGTCGCTTCGCAAGTTGTTCCGTACCGTCAGTCACAGTCCGGTGGTGAGGGTTGGCGCCCTGCTGCTGGCGTTCGCGTCGCTCGTTCCTGCCGACAACGCGATGGGCGCTGTCAGCTACACCGGCGCGAGCCCGCAAGAAGGCTACGTCGACTTTCAAGCCTCGGTCGCTTCCACCATGACCCTGACCATCGAGGGCGAAGAGGGCACCGTCGGCTCCGGGGCCGATGCGAGTGCATGCACCGGCACGCAGACGGGTGTCGGTACGACGACCATGACGAACGGCGGTTTGGGCATCGATGCCCCCGCGATCAACGACGTCGTGTTCGGCAACGTCAACTCGACGTGTACGGCGGTACCGACCACCGGCGCGTGTTGCGTCGTGGACGCGGCGAATGCCCGCCTCGTGGCCACGCTGACGGCTCGCATTACGTTCTCTGGCTACGCTAGCGCGAGCCTGGTGACCTGCCACGATCAGGCGGCTGAGGGTGTTACGACCTTCGGCACCGTGCTCGCTAACACCGGCGTTGCCACCGACTGGAGTGCGGCCGTGCCCGCAGGCTGGACCGTTGAGAACGTCGTCGGCACGTGCACCAACGTCAACTACATTCTCAATGCCGTGGCGAGTGGCACCAGCCAGATTCATCAGTTTGCGTTCCCGATCGCCTCGACGACTACGGGCACCCGGAATGCTCGTATTCGGTACCGCGCTACGGGCGTGTAGCAGCACCTGGCAACGTCGGTCGCGCCCTTTCGTGCAATGTGCAGTGTGCAGTGTGCGGGGTGGCGCGGCCGCTCAGGGAGTCCTTCGTGAGAGCCCTCGCCCAGGCCCATTTGGCCGGCCTCGTAGTCGGAATCGTCTGCGCTGGCGCGCAACCCGCGGTGGCACAGGAAGTTACGATCGTAGTCAAGGGTCTCGAGCGACCGGGCGGCGTCACTGTGGCGCAGCCGGACAAGAACGGTCGGCTCACGGTTGATGCGGGCCCGGTTGACGCCCGTGGTAGTCGCCAGCCGCGCTCCGGCCGGGTCGTGCGCTGGCGGTCAGGGGACGGCGCATTCCTTGTTTTTGGATTCGAGGCCACCGTTCAGCACTCGGGCGGTACCGCCCGCCTCGAGTTGCAGGCCGTCGGACAGGAGGCGCAGGCCATGCGCGTCGCTCTCGGCGCGAGCACGCACTGGGACGTCCCTACGGCCGGCAAGTCAATCCCTGTGGCGGGCACCATTGTCGTGCATCCCGCCTTGCAGAACGGCGACACGTTGATCTTCGAGGTCGCTCTGCCGCTCGGTGCACGCGAGAACCCGGGGTTGCGCATGCCGATGTTGCGCTACGAAGCCGTGTTGAACGATTCGGGCGTTGGTGCTGCGCAGGTTGTGTCGGCGTCTAGCGGGACGTCAACGAAGGCGTTTTCGCGCGCCATGCGCTGGCGGCTGCCGAGCGCGCTCTTCGACAATGATGTGCCGCCGCCGCTCGTCGCGCCGCTGCCGCTGGTAGGGCGACAGCCTACCCGGAGCGCTAAGTGAGCGTGGGGGTGCGCGCGACAATTGGCGGGCGCTGGGTCGCCACCGCTTGCTGGGTCGCCGGCCTCGCGTGGCTGTGGATGTCACCCGCGTCGGCTTGGGCCCGAATGTCCATGTCGGTGACGCCCTCGGCGTTGGAGTTCGAGGCGCAGCCTGGGCAGAGTGTTGTGCGCTACCTCTATGTCTTGAATGGCGGGCAGGGCGCTCTTTCGCTCACCACGCAGCTAAGCGATTGGCGCGTTGACCAGAGCGACAAGCGAATCGAGTTGCCGGCGGGCGTCGATTCCAACTCGGTCAGTCAGTGGGTTACCGTGACCCCGGAATCGCTCGTCGTTCAGCCCGGAGGGCAAGGAGTGTTCCGCGTGGCCGTGCAGCCACCGGATTCGGAGCGCGAGGGTGTCAGCGGCACTCTCGACGTCATTATGTCCAGCAAGCCACTCAAAGGCCCGGTCAACACCGCCGTCGGTGGCTCGATCGCGGTGCAGCTTCTCATTCACAAGCGCGGCACACCACCCCGTCTAGAACTGCGGATCGGCAGCATCAGACCGCCGACCAGCCAGCGCAAGCTGCAGGCCAGCCTCTTGGTCAAGAACGCGGGGGATGCGCCCGTGCGTGCTGAGGCGACGCTCGACATCCTGGGACCGCTCGATGATTTCGTGGCCTTCGCAGCCGAGCCCAAGCCGGGGACGCTGCTACTGCCCGGCGAGACCCGAGAAGTGTCCCTCGAGTGGGATGGCTCCTTGGGGCCCGGCAGCCACACGGCGATCGCCACTGCCTTCTGTGGTGGTGATGAGGTTGCGGTCGATCAGGTTGCCTTCGACGTTGGTTCCGCCGAGCCGGCCATGCCGACGGTGGTCAACACCATCGAGGGCGGTGAGCCCCTGCCGCAGCTCCCCTCGCTGGCGCCGAGCCCGTCGGCAGGAGCGGAAAGCCTCGGTGCAAGCGCGCCCGTCAAGGTCGGGGGTAAGAAGGTTAAGCAGGGCAAGACCACGCCACGCCCCAGTGGCAAGGGTAAACCGAAAAAGGGCAAGTCGCCGTGATGCTTTTACTTCTCCTGGCCTCGAGCGCACTCGCCCAGGCCGGAGAAGGCCCAGGCAGCCCACCCCTGCCCGGCGGCGCTGGGGGACAGGCCGTTCAGGTGAGCGTCGAGGTGGGCGCGACCATGCGGATCCGACTGGACGGCACCGTGCAGCGCGTGTCGATGGCCAGACCCAACGTCGCGGACGCTCGTGCCTTGGGTGACGTCGGGGTCGTCGAGATTCGGGGACTCATGATCGGTCGCACCCTGGCGGTGTTGCTCGTGGATGGCCGGCGCGAAGTGATCGTGGTTCGCGTCGACCCCGCTTCGGCGCACTCTGCGCCCCGTGTTGGCGGAGACGAAACCGTACGACTCGGCACGGGTGGCCGCGGCGGTACCTTGCACCTGTATCGTGGCTCGGCGTTCGGACGTGGCGACGTGCACGGCAAGCTCGACTATGCCGGTCAGAGCCACAGTTGGACGAGCATCGCGCCGGTTCTCGCCGGCACGGCCTCGACTGAGTTCACGCTCGTCAGTCAGCCTGAGCAGCGACTCAACCTATCCTCGGCGCAACTGCGCTACTACGACCCGTTGTTTGCGCTCGAGGCCGGTGACGTGTCGGCCTCGGGGATTAGCGTGCTCGGCTCGGCTCCGTCATTGCGCGGCGGGTTGGTCGAGTATCATCAGCCGAGCTACGGTTTTATGGCGTTCGGTGGCGTTGAGCCCGTCTACGGTCAGGATGAAATCTACAGCCTCACCGGTCGGTCTCAGTTCGGTGTGCAGTCCCGCTACATGCCGGCCGATAACTTCATGCTCAGTGTGCAGGCTATGCACCGAGGAGTTTTCGTCGCGCGTGGGGAGGAGGCGCTCACGACTCTGTCACCGTCGCTGCATTGGGCCGCCGCGGACACGTTCTCGATGGACGTCGATGGCGCCGTACATCAGCGGGGGAACGCTGGGCGGCTGCGCCTCGGCTATGATGGCCCCTTCGTCAGCGTCAACGGCCTCTATCAGGTGCTCAGCGATCGATTTGGCAGCCCGAACAGCCCGCGCGGTGACGTTGGGCAGGTGTACGTGGCGGCGACGCCATCTTCGTACTACTCGCTCAACGCCTCTGCCGGACGGGTGACGAGCGGCGGTAGCCTCGTCACACCTACGCCACTCAACGTCTCGAGCTTCGTGCTGACGGGGATCTCGTTGTCGCCGAGTGGTGGCGCCGCGCGAGATCTGCAGCTGCGGTTCGATTTCCAGCTTTCCGACGGCCTGTCTCGTGACCCCAACGATCTCAGCATCGCGGCGCGGACCAAGGGACAGCGCTACGGTGCGCAGCTCCAAACCTATCTGTCGGACAATGTGCTGTACTGGCTATACGCAGGCAGGGAGGATGAACGTCAGCTGACGGTGACGCCCACCGAAACCCGCACCCAACGCTGGCTGGCGTGGAGTGGACTCGGTTTTTCCCTACTCAACGGTCATCTCAATCTCGCGAGCGGCGTTTCGGGGCAGCACTTCACCGCCCAGGATCAACTCTTGGGCACGCTGGCGTCGCAGTCTGACTTCTTGGGTGTCACCGAGACTGTGAGCCTGCGCGGTAACATCTGGGATTTCAGTTTGGGCGGTACGGCTGGCTACGAGCGCTCGGCCGCCACTTCCGGAGGGACCATCGGCGCGAGTATCCTCGTTGCGCTGCGGCCCACGGCGGCGCACGAGCTGCGCGTGCAGGCGCAGTTGCTGCAGGGGGCTCTTGGGCGAGCCGAGTGGTTCGGCACCTTCGCCGAGTCGCGTTACTATGCCGTGAACGCGACCTATTCGTATGCGTTCGGAAGCGCCGTCGTTGCGCGTCCTTTCTTCGGCCTCATGCGTGAGTCGCGCCTCTTTGCCCACGCGTACCTCGATGCCAATGAGAATGGTCAGCGCGATCAGGGCGAGGAGGCGCTGCCCGGTCTGCGCGTTTGGGTCGACGACGAGCTGCGTGAGGACACTGACGGCAGCGGCACGGCCGAGTTCCGTGTCGACTCCGGACCGAGAACGCTGCGCGTCGATCAGAACAGCGCAGCGGGCTACAAGTTTACCACGGGGTCGGTCGTATCCGTGCCCGTCGGCAGGGACGATGTGGTCGACGTGGAGATCGGCGTCTCCGACCGCGGCCGTATCTACGGTTTTGTCTTCAACGACCTCAACCTCGACGGCGAGTATGAAGCCGGGGAGCCCGGCATCGGCGGCGTGAGGGTCGTCGTGGGTCAAAGCGGTGGCGAGAGTCGCTCGACGTCGAGCGTAGCGGGATCGTTCTTTTTGCGCGGCGTCGCGCCGGGGGATTATCTCATGGCCATCGAGGCCCGCTCGCTTCCCCGGCGCTTTGCCTTGCCCGCTGCGACCCCGAGTCAGCCGCGTCTCGAGTATCGGCACAGCCCAAAGCCTCACGTTGATGGCAACGGGAACGGCAATGGCAACGGCAATGGCAACGGCAACGGCAATGGCAATGGCAACGGCAATGGCAATGGCAATGGCAATGGCAACGGGAATGGCAACGGGAATGGCAACGGGAATGGGAATGGCAACGGGAATGGGAATGGCAACGGGAATGGGAACGGGAACGGCAACGGCAACGGTGTTGGTGATGGTGATGGCACCAAGGTCCGCGGCTTGCCTGCCGTGGCTGTGGCGCTGACGCGGGGCGAGACCACCCTCGTCAAGCTGCCCGTCCGCGCGCTACGTTCGATCGCGGGCTGCGTGTACCTCGATCGAAATCGCAACCGCACGTTCGAGCCCACCGACGAACCGGCAGCGGGTGTTACCATGCGTCTGGGCGGTCGCCGCGTCGTGACTGATGCGGAGGGCCGCTATCTCGTGCGTGATCTGCCGGCTGGCGTGACAATCGTGAGCGTAGATCCTGTGACGTTGCCTCGTGGACGCGACATTGTCTCGTCACCAGAGGTCAAGGTGCTGCTCTCGGCCGGGCCCGCCAGTGAGACCGTTGATTTCCTCCTGGGCGCCGCGCGCTAGCTGCCGCGCGCACCCATTCTCGTGAGACGGCTCTTGGGTGGCAGAGCTCTTGCCTGTATATCCGTCTCGATGCGACGATGGCGGGTACAGCGGGAGTGGGCGAGCACGGGCATGGCCTGCCTGGCGCTGTTGCTCCCCTCGTCCGGCTGCGCGCGGCAGTCGCCAGCCGTGGTGGCGCCCCTTGGGCCCTTCGCGACCGTCGCCCCGGACGGGAGCGCGATCTCCCATCTTGGTCGCCGCGGCCCCGCCTATCGTCCCGGTGTTACTCCCGAAGGGCTTGGCTGGGGTGCCGATGCGAGCGTCTACGCTGCCAGCTTCGCGGTCAATCCCCAGGATGGCGCCGAGATGATCTGGGTGCCGGCGGGAGAGTTCGCCATGGGGTCAGATCATGCTGGCTACGAGGAACGCCCCCTACATCGTGTGCGCCTGACGCGCGGCTTTTGGGCGTACCGACATGAAGTGACCAATGCCCAGTTTCGCCGGATGCGTCCAGACCACCGCAGCGGCGCTTACGAAGGCTTGTCCGTCGACGAGGACCTGCAGCCGGCGGTGAACGTGACGTGGGGAGAGGCACGTGCGTACGCCACGTGGGCCGGAATGGCGCTGCCGACCGAAGCGCAGTGGGAGTATGCCGCTCGCGCCGGGACCACGACCGATTTCTACTGGGGCGACGACCCGCATGATGCCGGTCGCTACGCCAACCTCGCGGATCTCGCGGCCAAGCGAGTCTGGCCTTGGTGGACGACATCGCCTTCGATCGACAACGCCGTTGTGACCGCACCGGTTGGGCAATACGTGCCGAACCCCTGGGGCCTATATGATGCGATCGGCAACGTGTTCGAGTGGTGCGCTGATTGGTTTGCTGCCGACGCCTACTATCGCCCCCCATCGAGCGACGACCCTGTGGGCCCGGCGAGCGGAAGGTATCGCGTGACGCGGGGTGGATCCTGGGACACGTACCCCAATCACTCGACCGTCACGTATCGCAACTGGCTCGTGCCGCCCGAGGGCCGGCACGCGTGGCTGGGACTGCGGTGTGTGTCGGCTCGTTGACCGTCTTTGAGTGTCTGCTCAATGACAGGGCCATTGTCGCGCTCGTCCCTCCCTAGCGTACAGTACCGGGCGACCTGCGCGGCGATACACTCGGCCATGATATGCGGCATGGCACCGGCCGCGGCCCTCTCCTTCGCCGTGTTGGCTCCCATCTAGAGAATATGGCGGACGCTACATAATCTTGAACAGCGCCAAGACAATCTCGAGCACAATGAGCGCCACAATCGCCAGCTCGACATTGAGAGACTTACGCGCCGTGATCTGATCAATCAACAGCTCGTTGATCTTGCGCAGCACCTCGAGCTTGCTCTGCAAGTGTCGCTGCCAGCGCGGGATGTCGAACTCGCCGACCGCCGCGTGGTGCACGCGCGCGAGCCAGCTGTCGCCGAGCGTCTTGAGTGAGTTGTCGATGCGGTCCGACATCTCGGTCACGTCGACGAACAGGCGCATGATCTCGCGCGATAGGCGCTGGTAGCGGCTCGCGCGAAAGAACGTGGGGTCGCTCTCGAGCTCGTCATACAGGCGCAAGAGCGAGCGGCCGACGAGGTCGTCGTAGACGCGCAGCTCGAGCAGTTGCATGCCGGTCATCTCGAGGAGATCGGTCAAGTCGGTGTTCGGTGACGGGTCGTAGACGAGCGCCGAGTTCCAGTCGGCGATGACGAGCTCGTCGGGGCCGTAGCTGATGGCGGCGTGCGACTGCTGCATGCGCTCGCGCCGTGAGATGGGGCCGGTCTCGCCGAGCAAGAGGCGCGCTACGTCGAGGTGCTCGGGCAGCTCGTCGGCGTCGAGCTTCGGGGTCGTCGCGTAGATGCGGAAGATGGTGTAGTCCTCGGTGACCTCGGAGGCGCGGCCCGCTTTGCACGCGGCCTTGATCGCGGTCGCGATCTCGTCGGCCACGAGGCGACCGGGCTCGAGGAAGGGGTCGTCCTCGGAGAGGAAGTCGCGCGCGAGCGCGATGAGCGCTTCGCCTTCGATGGGCTCTGGCAGCTCGATGGTGTACGTGACGGCGAGCGCGCCCACGTCGTAGATGCGCACGAGCACGTCGGCGGGCGGCAGGCCGGGGATGGGGGAGGGGCGGCTGCCGAGGGCGAGCTCGACCGGGGGATGCGGCAGGCGAATGGTCTTGGCGCTCCTGACAAAGCGCGGTCGGCGCGAGATTTTTTGCACCAACGCCTCGGCGCGCGCGAGGTCGACCTCGTCAGCGATGTCGTAGAAACGCTGCGAGAGGACGCGGCAGCGGTCGATGCGCATGGCAGCGGTATCGCAAAAACTGGCGGCGCTCGCAAATCGTGGTGCCGGTTGAGCGGCCCGTTCGTCGTGCCGCGTCGGGCGTTTTCGTTTGACCTTTCGGCCAAATACCGTCATACATGGTTTCGAGTTCTGCCTCCCGTGTCTTGCGCTCAGCGTTGCCGCGTAAATTGCGTGGCCGAAAGCAGCGAGGTGCGGTGCGAGGCCCCCAGGAGTTTTCACCACAGCGATCGAGTCGCGAGCCCGGCATGGCAGCACAGCCCATGCACGAGGGCCACACAAACTAGGTAGGCCAGTATTGATGTCAGACGCTATAGCAGAAGCCAGCCCTTCCCCCGCTAGCTCGGAAACGAGCTACCCAACTTTTGATTCCTTCCCCGTCAGCGACGGGCTCAAGGCAGCCATCGCCGCCCTCGGGTTCACGAAGCCGACCGATGTGCAGGCCGCGGTCATCGGTCCAATGGTGGCCGGTCGCGATGTCGTAGCGCAAGCGCGCACCGGCTCCGGCAAGACCCTCGCCTTCGGCATCCCGATGTTCGAGCGCCTGCCCGACGGGGCCGGCAAGGCAAGCGAGCCCGCCGCGCTCGTGCTCGTGCCAACGCGCGAGCTCGCGCACCAAGTGGGCGCCGCCTTGCGCACGCTCGCCACGTACAAGCAACTGCGCGTGCAGGCGGTCTATGGCGGGGCGCCCTTGCCGCGTCAGACCATGATGCTCAAGAGTGGCGTCGACATTCTGGTCGGCACGCCCGGGCGTCTGCTCGATCACGTGCGCCGGCGCAACGTCTCGCTCGCCGCCTTGCGCATGGTGGTGCTCGACGAGGCCGACGAGATGCTGTCGATGGGCTTTTGGGACGACGTGACCGACATCTTGAAGATGTCGCCCTCGACCCGCCAGACCATGCTCTTCTCGGCTACCTTGCCCTACGACGTGGCGAAGGCTGCAGCGCAGTTTCTGCGTGAGCCGGTGCGCATCGACGTCTCGGGCGACGAGTTGTCGGTCGACGGCATCTCGAACACCATCTACCACGTGCTCGCCGAGCTGCCGAAGCCGCGCCAGTTGCTCTACGTTCTCGAGGCCGAGCGGCCCGAGTCGACCATCATCTTCTGCAACACGCGCAACGAGACCGACATGATCGCCAAGTTCCTGACGCAGGCGGGCTTCATCGCCGAGCCGCTGTCGGGCAACATGCGCCAAAAGGACCGTGAGCGCGTCATGGGGCGCATCAAGGCCGGCGACCTGCGCTATATGGTGGCGACCGACGTGGCGGCGCGCGGCATCGATATCAACGACCTGTCGCACGTCTTCAATTATTCGTTGCCTGAGTTTCCCGAAGTCTATCTGCATCGAGTCGGCCGTACAGGCCGCATTGGCAAGCTCGGCGCCGCGGTGAGTCTCATCGACGGCGTAGGCCTTGCTACCCTGACGCGCCTCGAGCGCGAGTTCGGCATTAGCTTCACCGAGAAGGTGCTGCCCGCCGAAGAAACCATCATTCGTACGAGGAGTGAACGTATCATGAAAGAATTGGCCGACAAGGCCTCCGTCTCCGAAGTCGGGCAGCATCTGCCCATTGCCCAACACTTGGTCGAGAGCCCGAACGCGGCGCAGATGGTCGCTTATCTGCTGAAGTTCTACTTCAACACGCAGGCGAGTGACGGCGAGCGCCGCTCGCAGCAGGCCCAGGACAGCCTCGAGCCGCGCTCGTCTGACGGTGAGCGTGCCGAGCGCGCGCCCGAGCGTGAACGTGAGCGTGCGCCGCAACGTGAGCGCGAGAGCGCCCCCCAACGCGAGCGTGCGCCGCGCCCCGAGGGGCAAGCGGTGGCGCCCGGTGAGGTCGTGGGCGAGGGCGGGGAGGCCGGTCGTGGCCGCCGTCGTCGCCGTCGTGGCCGTGGCCGCGGTGGGCGTCCGGCCGAGAACGGCCCGAGCGATACGCAGCCGGCGTTTGAGACCATGGACATCGAAGAAGCGCTCGGCCCGGCCCGAACCCGCGCCGCGAGCGGCGCCCCTGCGCAGCCGACAGCCGCGCCGCACGCCCCGGGGGTCGCGGATGTGGCGAGCCTGTCTCCCGAGGTCGTACAGAGCGCGCTCGCCAACGGCGGCGGCGTCATGCTCGACGCCGGCGGCCAGGCCGTCTTGCCGCCCGACGCCAACGTCGACGACGGTTATGCGCGGCTGCGCGTCAACGTCGGCTTCGACGATGGCTTCAAGGGCCGCGGCGCGGTCGCCAAGCGCATCGCCGCCTTGGCCGGTCTCAACGAAGGCAGCGTGCTCGAGGTCGAGTCGCGGCGCGAGTACTCGGTCTTGAAGGCGACGCCGCACATCGCCGAGCTCGTCATCGATCGCGTCGATGGCACGCCCATCGGCAAGAAGGTGCTGACGGTGGCATTGGCGCAGTAGGCGCGCGCAACCAGACGAAGGAGGCGGTCATGGCGAGACGTCACACCCGCGGCGAAGCCGCTATTGAGGCGCTCTTGCGCACGCTCGATCCCTCGTCGGTGCGCTATCGCGTGCTGACGGCGGCGCGCGACTTCAAGGCCTCGTGGGTCGAGCTCGGCGAGCGCCTAACCGAGGCGCGCGAGAACTCGCAGTTTAAGGCCTGGGGCTACCAGACCTTTGAGAGCTACTGCCGCACGGAGCTGCACATCAAGGGCGACACGGCCAACAAGCTGACGCGCTCGTACGGCTTTTTGCGCGATCACGAGCCGACCGTGCTCGAGCGCAGTGAGCCGCGCGAGGTGCCGACGCTCGATGTCGTGGACCTGCTCTCGCGAGCGCGCGAGCGGGCGAAGGTGTCGGACGCGCAGTTCGATGCCATCGAGCGCGAGGTGTTCGACAGCCCCGCGGCGGCGAGCAAGAACGACGTGCTCAAGCGCTTTCGCGAGGTCGACCCGGAGGCGTTCAAGCCCGCGGCGAAGGCCGGGGCGGCGGGCGCCGGCGCGGGCGAAGTGGATCTGCGCAAGGTCTTGCTCTTGGCCGAGCGACTGCACGCTTTGCTCGAGCAGGTCGAGGGCGTCTCGCGCGGCTCGCGCAATGCCATGCGCGAGGTTACGAGCGAGCTCAAGGGATTGTTCGAGAGCAGCCGCAAGATGACGGCCTAAGAGCCCGCGCAGGAGTGCGCGCCCGGCCGCGAGGTGAAGCTTGGCCCAGCAGATCTTCAACACGTTGACTGGCCAAAAAGAGCCCTTCGTACCGCTCGTGCCCGGCCGCGTGCACATGTACGTGTGCGGCCCGACCGTCTACGACATGAGCCACATCGGGCACGCGCGCGCCTACGTCGCCTTCGACGTGGTCGTGCGCTATCTGCGCCAAAGTCTCGACGTGCGCTACGTGCGCAACTACACCGACGTCGACGACAAGATCATCCGCCGCGCCCGCGAGCTCGGCGTCGAGCCGACCGCGCTCGCCGAGCGCTTCGTCAAAGAGTTCCAAAGCGACATGGCTGCCCTCGGCGTCGCGGCGGCCGACATTGAGCCGCGCGTCACGGGGCACATCGGCGAAATCCTCGCTATCATCGAGAAGCTCATCGCCAGCGGCGTCGGTTACGCATCGCAGGGAGACGTCTACTACGCGGTCGATAAGTTCGAAAAATACGGGCAGCTCTCGGGTCGCAAGCGCGAGGACATGGAGGCCGGGGCGCGCGTCGAGGTGAGCGAGCAGAAGCGTAACCCGCTCGACTTTGCCCTATGGAAGACGGCCAAGGCCGGCGAGCCCGCATGGGATTCGCCCTGGGGCAAGGGGCGCCCCGGCTGGCACATCGAGTGCTCGGCCATGAGCGCCAAGTACTTGGGCGAGACCTTCGACATCCACGGCGGTGGCAAGGACTTGGTCTTCCCGCACCACGAGAACGAGATCGCGCAGAGTGAGGCCGCGAACGGCAAGCCGCTCGCACGCGTCTGGATGCACAACGGCTTCGTCAACGTCGACAACGAAAAGATGTCGAAGTCGCTCGGCAACTTCTTCACGATTCGCGACGTGCTGCAAAAGTTCGATCCGCAGGCCCTGCGCTACTTCTTGCTCACGACGCACTATCGCTCACCCATCAGCTTCTCGGACGGGGCCTTGCGTGAGGCCGAAGCGCGCGTGCGTTATGTCTATCAGACGCTCGCGCGGCTCGAAGCCGCTCTGACCAAGGGCCCGGCCACGGCGCCGTATCGTGATCGCGCCGTCGCCGACATCATGCCCGCGTTTGCGGCGGCGATGGACGACGATTTCAACACGGCGAAGGTGCTCGGCGACTTGTCGCTGCCGTTCAAGCTCGTCAACGACATCCTCGATCACCCGAAAGACGCCGACGTTGACGCGCGCTCGCTGCGAGCTATCGCGGCGGGCGTGCATGCGATCGCCGCCGTGCTCGGGGTGTTCTGCGAAGCGCCGAGCGTGGTGCTCGCGCGCCTCGACGCGCGTCGTCAGAGCGAGCGCGGCGTCGATGGGGGCAAGGTCGAGCAGCTCGTGGCCGAGCGCAATGCGGCGCGCAAGGGACGCGACTTCGCGCGCGCCGACGCCATTCGCAAGGAACTCGCTGCACTCGGCGTGACGATCAAAGACACGCCCGAGGGTACGACCTGGGCGATGGCCTAGAAGCCTATCGAAAAAAATGACTGCATACACGCTCCCGCTCCCGCTCCCGAAAAGAAGCGCCGCGCTCGCCCGCAAGGCCGGGAACGCGCTCGGGGGCGGGAACGGGTCAATCAAGACGAATTTCCAGACAGTCTCCTAGGACGACTGGGCGCGGGGCGACATGATTGCGACTAGGCCGCTTCTGAGCGTTGCCCTCGCGTGGTGTGGCGTTGCCGCGGTGCTGCTGCCGGTGCGGCTCGCGCACGCCGACCTCGGTGAGGTGGCCGTCGGCTCGGCGCTGGGCTTCGAGGTGGGCCACGCGACAGGGCAGGGCACAGGGTCGGGCAAGGCCGGTGTCGCCGGCGTGACTGGGGCGCTTGGTCTGACCGACAGCCTGGCGCTGCGTCTGTCGCTCGCGGGCCGCATGGACGACGAGCGCCACCTCTCCCTACGTGGTCTGCTCGGGCTGTCGGTCGCGTGGGACGTGCTCGCGCTCGTGCCCGAGGTCGTGGCGAGCGTCGGTGGCGAAGCGCGCCGCGGCCAAGCGCCGCTGCTCGTGGCGCAGGGAGGGCTCGGCCTACGCGGCTATTGCAACTTCGATTGGTCTTGGGAGGTCGTGCTTGGCGGTGGCATCCGCGGCCATACACCAGCCGCCGCGCTCACCCTCGCGCTCTGGCGCCGGGTGCGCTAGGGGACGTTCGTGCTCACTGCTGCTCCGCGTAACGCAATCCCGGCCACGACGTCGCGGCGCGTCTTCGTCGGCACCTTGCTAGCGGCTGCCGCCGCCGTTCTCGGCGGCGCGGCGACGCGGCTCGGCCTCGTGCGCTCGGCCCGTGCACGTCCGCGGCGCGTGAGCCTGCCCGAGCCGACGGCCGACGGCATCTCGTTCCACGGTGAGGTCATCCTCGTGCGCAGTGGCGTCAGCGTGCGTGCCCTCTCGGCGCGCTGCACCCACCTCGGGTGTCGACTCAACCAAGTCGAGCGCGACATGATTGTTTGCGCCTGCCACGGCTCACGCTTCGACGACGCTGGACGAGTCGTGCGGGGCCCCGCCGCGCTACCCCTCGCCGCGCTCGTCATCGAGGCGACCGCGGGTACCGGGAGGCTCGACGTCATTGTGGCCGACTAGACCGGGCGCTCGCCTCGCCGAGGGCTTTGCGTGGTGGAACGCTCGCGCGGCTAGCATGGGTCAGCTGGCGCTGGCAGCCCTCGGTCTCGTCATCGTCACCGGCGTCGTACTGGCGCTCGGCTACGACGTGACGGCGCCGCTCGGTTCGCTGGCGCTCCTCAACCTCACGACGCAGGGTGGCCGGCTCGTGCGCGGCGTGCATGCCTGGAGCAGCCACTTGCTCGTCGTCTTTGCGCTCCTACACCTCGTCGAGCACCTCGCGGCCGGCTCCACTGAACGCCTAGCGTTTGGGCCGTGGCTGCGTGCCGTCCTGAGCTTGCCCCTCGTGCTCGGCGCGGCGCTCAGCGGCTTTCTGCTCAAGGCGGACGGCGAAGGCGTCGCCGCGCGGCAGGTCGTCTCCGGGTTGCTCGAACGCGTGCCGGTGCTCGGCGCGGCATTGGCCGGCGCTGCCGTGGGGGCCGGTGACGATCTTCAGCTCGTCTACCTGCATCACGTCGCCACGCTGACGCTCCTCGTCGCCGTGCTCGCCATCGAGCATGGCCGACGTCTGTGGCCGAGCGCGGCGTGCACACTCGGCCTCGCGGCCGTCGCAGTCGTAGGCGCGCTCGCGTTGCCGCCCGCCTTGCACGTCAGCGTCGATGGGACTGCTTTCGGACCGTGGTACTTCGTCGGCCTGCAAGTGGGGTTGCGCTCGCTTGCGCGTCCTCAACTCGTTTGGCTGGCGCTCATTGTGCCGCTGCTGCTGCTCATGGTCTTGCCGAAGTTGCGCGCGCGCGCGCGGCGCCTAGCCTTTGGGCTGCTGCTCGCGCTCGCGGTGCTCTATCTCGGATTGTCGCTCTCGGCCTCGTGGCAGAGCAGCGCGGCTGTCGTCGGGGCGTCGCGCTCGGCCGAGCGACCGTCGAGTCGCAGCGCCACGTCGCTCGTCGCCGTGCCCACCTTCGCCGTCCTCGACGAAGCGAGAGTTGGGCAGATCCAAGGCCATAAGGAAGGCTGCGTCGCCTGCCACGGCGAGGTCACGGGGCTCTCGAAGAGCCACGATCCGCAGGCGCTCGGCTGCTTTGTCTGTCACCGCGGCGATCCTTTTGCCCCCGATGCCAGTGGCGCCCATCGCGGCATGGTCCGCGTGCCGGGCAACCTCGATACCGCCATGCAAAGCTGCGGGGGCGCGGGCTGTCACGAAGGGATTGTGAGCCGCGTCCAAGGCTCGCTCATGGCCACGCTGCGCGGCATGATCGCCGTCGATCGTGAGGTCTTTGGCGAGGCCGCCTTCTGCAGCGCTTGCGGAGCCTCTGTTGAGACCACCGTCGCCACCGGCGGGGCAACGGTCGACGACCTCGGCGAGTCGCCGGCCGATATTCATTTGCGCGAGCTCTGTGTGAGCTGCCACCTAGGAACGCTCAAAGTGGCCTACGGACCGAGCACGGACGCGAGTCGGGGCGGGGGCTGTGCCGCCTGTCACGTCACGTACCCCGAACAGCGCGACTACACGCCCGAGCGCGCGGCGCGCTTCACCCACCCCAAGCTCTCGCTCGCCGTCGGCGACGAGGCCTGCTTCGGCTGTCATAGCCGCTCGGGACGCATCTCCCTTAGCTACGCCGGGTGGTTCGAGACAGGGCTGTCTTCGCTCGAGGCGGCGAAGCTGCCGGCTGCCGAGTGGCGGCAGCTCGCCGACGGCCGTGTGCTGCGCCGCACGACGGACGATGCGCACCACGCGGCGGGCATGGCGTGCATCGACTGCCATTCGGCGCAAGAAGTCATGGGCGATGGGGTAGCGCACGCCCACGAGGAAGAGGCGACGCGCGTACGTTGCGAGACCTGCCACAGGGTCACGCGCGCGCGCAGCGTCGCGGTCACCGACTTGCCGAGCGAGGCGCGCGCCGTCGTCAGGTTGCGCTACGGCGAGCAGGAGCCGGCGCGCCTGCTGCAAGAAGACCGCACGGGTGAGGCGCTTACGAACGCGGTGCCAGAGAGCAACGGCGAGGTCGAAATCATCGGTAAGCTGTCTGGCAAGAGGGCGCGCGCTCGGCCACCGGCCCCGGCGTGTCGCGCCGTACCGGGCCACGCGCGGCTGTCGTGTCGCGCCTGCCACGACACCTGGGTGGCGCGATGCCCGGCCTGTCATACGCAATGGGACCCAAGCGCTACGGCGCTCGACCACCTCCGCGGCCGCGAGCGGCGCGGCGCCTGGGTCGAGTACGACAGTCCGCCTGGTGTCGGGCTGCCGGCCTTCGGCGTCTTGTCGCGCCAGGGTCAGGATGTCATCGAGCCCTTTGCCCCGGGCATGATCGCCACCCTGAATCTGCCCGGACCGAGCGTGCCCTCACCGCTGCCGAGCGCCGCCACCGACCTCCTCAGCGCGAGCACACGCTACGTGCGGCGCTATGCGCTGGCGGTGCCGCATACGACCACGCGCCAGGGGCTGTCGTGCGCCGCCTGCCACAGTGATCCGGTGGCGCTCGGCTATGGTCAAGGCGCGCTCCAGCTCGTCGGGCAGGGTGCCGAGCTGCGGTGGCGGTTCGAGCCGAAGTACGCCCCGGCTGCGAGCGACGGCCTCGCCGCCGACGCCTGGATTGCGCCCTTCGACCCGAGCCGCGCCGGTGAAGTGAGCCGCGCCACGACCCGCAGCTTCAACGTGGCTGAGCAGGAGCGGATCCTCGCCGTCGGGGCTTGCCTCGGCTGCCACGATCCTACGCGCGCGCGCGGCCTCGCCCTCTATGTCGGCTACGCCGCGGCTCGGCGCCACATGCGGCCGGCATGTCGCGCTCCTTTGCCGCAGCCCTAGTGCGTGGCCTCAGCAGCCCTCGGCGCCGCCGACGGGCTTGTGCGCCCCGCTGCGTTTGATGGGCGTCAGGGGCAGCTTCGCGACATTTGGCGTCACCGCTCGCTCGCCGCTCATCAGGCCGCGCACGGCCTCGCGCTTCTTGGCCGCGAGTAGAGCCGCCTCGTCGGGCAGCCCCGCGAAGCTCACCGGTGCGAGGATATCCTGCCGCCAGGCGGCAAAGCCGCCCGCAAGACGCAGCAGCTGCGGGTTGTCGTGCAGCTCCGTAGGCAGCACGACCGGCTCGTTGTCGGTCGCGGTGTACAGCACGAGCTTCTTCGACAGGTCGACGAAATCCTCGCCGTGCTGGGCCGCGAGGCCGGCTTCGCGACTCTCGTGACACTGGCCACAATGAACGGCGCCGCGCACATGCGCCGCTTCGTAGTCGCCGCGCGAGCGCATGTCGATGACCACGAAGTCGCGTCGGCCGGTGATGATCCACTCGGCGAGCTCCGTGGGCGTCACCTGTTGACCCGCCGTCGCGTGCACCGCGGTCACGAGGCGATGTTGTGGCTCGCCAAAGAGTGAAGCGATGGCGATCGCGCCGCCGAGCAACAGTGCGCCGCTCGCGCCGAGCCACATTCCCTTCGTTGCCGTCATGGTGCACCTCGCGTCTGACCGAGCTTGCGGTCCAAGACATGGGTCGCGGCAAACGCGCCGACGGCCATCACTGTGACCGCGAAGACGACGATACCGATGGGTAGGCCGAAGGCCTCCGACAACAACCAGCGGCCGTGATTGCTCGACTCGTAGAACTCGTTGAACAGCGGTTGCGCAAAGGCAAATAGAGCCGCGCCAGCGAGAAAGCCGCCCACGTAGCTCATCGCGTCGAAGTTGCCGGTAGCGCAACCGACCACGGCGGTGCCCGGGCAGTGTTGCCCGACGCCGAAGCCGACCCCGAAGATGAGTCCCCCAACGAGCTGCGGCCACAGGTACGTGCCATTGATGTAGACGAGCTCGAGGTTGACGACTCCGAGGTAGTGCAAGCCGAACAACCCGAGCATGGCGACGACGATGGCGGTGAACATCACGCGCAGCACCGCGAAGTTGTAGCCGAACCACTGGCCAGCGAGCACCTGGGCGTTACCGAGGCCACCCTTCTCGAGTACAAAGCCGAAGCCCATGCCGAGCACCACGGCCGATGCAACCTCGGCCGCATCGGACCAAGGGACGAGCTTGGCCAGAGGGAAGATGGCCTCCATCAGATCCACTCCTTGCGCATGAAATAGGCGACCGCATACCCACCGACGAAGATCATCATCATGAAGGCCCAACTGCCGACTGCTAGGGTCGCGCCGCCCGTCAACGCCTGACCCGAGGTGCAGCCGCGCGCGAGGCGCGCGCCGAACGCCGAGAGCGCGCCGCCGAGCGCCGCGAACACGAGCCGTCGCACGTTCGTGGTGCGTGGTCCGCGTACGACTTTGGGCGACAAGCGATGTGCGGTCACTCCGGCGACGAAGCCGCCGATGAGCGTGCCGACGAGCATGTAGATCAAGAAGTCGTCGAAGGGATCGACGCTCTTGGCGAAGAACGGCGCCATGTAGGCGTTTTGTTTGGCCGCGGTGGTCGGTTCGGCCGCCGTGCCGCCATGCACCACGGCGTCCGCCCGATCGACGGCGTAGGCGGCGATGCGGGTCATCGCGCCCGAGGCGCCAAAGCCGCGCCCAGTGATGAGGAACGTGAGCAAGAGCACCAACCCGAGCGCCGCGCCGGCTTGGTAGGAGTTCCAATAACTCTTAGGTTGGGTATCCATCGTGTGCCCCCTCCTCGAGGCGCAGGACCTGGCGGCCGACTACAAACAACACGAGCGCGGCGCCGAGCGCGCCGAGGACGATGAAGACTTCGACGAGCGAGGGCGTGTACGGCAGCAGGCCCGCGACGTTGCCTTTGAATGGCGGCGCGTAGTCGATGAGCTCGCCGAAGTGCCCAACGACGGGCTTCTGCGACAGCATCTGGCCGGCGTAGACGAAGTTGTAGCGCACGAAGAACATGCCGATCAGCGGCAGCACGGCGGCCAAGGCGATGAACGTCGGCTCGCGCCGTCGCGGGCCGAGTAAGACGGCGAGCGGCACGACGAGGGCGAGCAGAATTTCGAAGAGCCAAAAGCTCACGAACAACGGCCCGCCGAGCATGGCCTTCGTGACCTCGTAGATCCCATAATGCTGGCCGTTGACGCCGGCGATGGCGCGCCAGGCCGTAAAGACCGCGACGACGCCGACGAACAACGCGAGGAGCCTACCGAGTCCTTGTAAGAGCGCCAGGTGCTCGGCGCGCAGGCGGCGCTCATTGGTGAAGTAGTCTTCGAAGTAGACGACGACGATGAGCAGCGCAGCCCCACAGACGAGCGCCGTCGCGATCATGTAGAGCGGCACGAAGGGCCCGTACCAATAGGGTCGGCCGTGCGAGAGCGCAAAGACCGCGCCGAGGTTGGAGCAGGCGGCGATGGCGGCGACGAGCTTGACGATGCCCGCTTTTCGTGCGCGGTCGTGTTGCTCTGTAAGGAGCAAGTACAACTCGGCCGTCATGAACAAGAAATAGACGCCGTAGAGTGTGCCCATCCACCAGATCGGCGAGGCGAAGTTTGGCGACAGCAGCACGAGGCGCAAGAGCAAGAAGGGCCGCTCGAGCTCGGTAGCGATGACGCCGAAGCCGAGCAACAGGATAACGAACGCCAGGAACACCGCCTTCTTGGCGATGGGTTTGAAGAGCTCGATGCCGAAGATGTCGCCGAGCGAGCCGACGAAGCACAGCCCCGAGCTCGACACGGCGAAGAAGACGTAGGTGGCGATGAGCACGCCCCAAGAGATCTCCGAGGTCGTGCCCATCACGTGGTGACCGCGTAGCATGGCGGCGAGCGCGGCCACGCCGCCCGCCGCGATGAGCGGCAAGCTGAGCAACAAGAAACGCTTGCCGCGGATGCGGTGCCGGCCGTCTTCGGGCGTTGGCCAAAACAGTCGCGGGACGGCAGCGAGCCGGGCGCGCGAGGTGAGTGACGGGGTAGCGGGCATTTCGCGGGTTCTCCTCAGGTGAGAAAGAAGACTTTGGGCAAGGTGTCTTCGGCTTCCTTCTGCACCTTGAACTGGCGGGTCAGGAGCTGCTCGTGGACCTTGCTGTGCGAATCGTCGAGGTCACCGAACGCCAAGGCCGAGGTCGGGCAGACCACGACACACGCTGGGTCGCGGCGCTCACTGAGCCGGTGGTGACAGAAGCTGCACTTGTCGACGTAGCCGTCGGGGTGCAAGTAGCGCGCCTCGTAGGGGCAGGCGAGCGTGCAGGCCTTGCAGCCGACACATTTGCTCTCGTCGACCATCACGATGCCGCCTTCTGCGTAGTGACTCGCCCGCGTTGGACAAGCGGTGACGCAGGGCGCACGCTCGCAGTGGTTGCAGCGCTCGCTGCGTGTCTCGACTCTGAGCTTGGGGAAGACCCCCGACTCGAGCTGCGCCGTCCAACAGCGCGCGGCGCCGGCCGGCACGTGGTTCTCGTTCTTGCAGGCGAGCACACAGGCGTTGCAGGTGACGCACAGCCGCTCATCGACGGTCATCGCGTAGCGTGTCATCTTACGAGGCCTCCTTGGTGAGCGTCACGAAGTTGACGTTCATGCCGGTGCCGCCCATGACGGGGTCGCGCTTGATGCGAGTGACGAGCCGCGAGTCGGCGGCGCCGCGTCCGAACGCGGTGCGCAGCCGGCGGTCTTCGCGGCCGAAGCCGTGCACCATGTAGACGCAGTCCTGCCGGATCCGCTCGGTGATCTTGAGCCTTATCGGGCCGGTCTTCACCTGGTCCTGGTTCTCGAGCATCACGCGGTCGCCTGGTGCGAGCCCCATCGTGCGTGCCATCTCGGCATTGAGCCACAGCTCGTTCTCGGGGAAGACCTCGGCGAGCTGCGGGTTGTTGGTCGTGCGCGTAAAGGTGTGCACGGGCGCACGGCCAAAGAGTAGGCGAAAGTAGCCGGCCGGTGGCTCCTCGGGTGGCTCGTAGCGAGGTAGCGGGTCGAGGCCGGCCTCGGCGAGCTGCTTCGAGTACAGCTCCACCTTGCCGCTCGGCGTCTTGAAGGTCATCTGCGGCGAATCGTCGTAGATGACGGCAGGCGCGCCGAGCACCACCCCGTCGCGTTTGAGCGCCGGGTACGAGAGGCCGGCGTTGGTGACGATCGTGCGCAGGTAGTCTTCGCCGTCCTTCCACGGGAAGTACGCGCCTAAGTGCAGGCGCTCGGCGAGGCTCTTGGCGATCCACCAGCCGGGCTTGGTGTCGTACATCGATTCGACGGCCGGTTGTCGGATCGCGACGTAGGGCGTGCGATAGGGCGGATTGTGCAGGTCGTCGAAGCGCTCGAGGTAGGTGTTCTCGGGCAGGACCACGTCCGCCCAGCTCGTCACCTCGGCGGGCATCGTGTCGATGGCGACGACGAGCTCGAGCTCTTGCATGGCCTTGACGACCCGCTCGGTGTTCGGCAGCGTCAGGGGTACGTTGCAGCCATAGACGAGCCACGCCTTGACGCTCGCCGCTGAGCCAGGCTCGGACAGTGAGGCGTCGCATACGTCGTAGGCGCAGGCCGAGCTCGCGAACGGGAAGCTCTGGCGCGGCTTGTAGACCTCCTTGTGCGGCGCGGGCGGCGTCGCGTAGTCGGGCACCTTCTGGACCTCAGGCAGGTAGAAGCCGCCGCGCTTGCCCCAGTTGCCGAGCAGCGCGTTGACGATGGCGACGGCGCGCGAGCGCTGCGTGTCGTTGCCGTACCACGCCACATGCCGCCCCGGATGCACGAGCGCCGCCGGGGCGTTCTTGCCGAGCTCGCGCGCCGTCTCACGGATGAGGCTCGGGTCGAGGCCCGTCTCGAGGTACGCCCACTCGGGCGTCTTGTCGGCGACGTGCGCGCGCAACTCTTCGAAGCCGAGCGCGTTGTTGGCGATGAACTCTTTTTGGTAGCGCTCCTCGGTGATGAGCACATGCGCCCAGGCCAAGAGCAACGCCACGTCGGTGCCAGGCTTGATGGGCAGCCAGTACTTCGACTTGCTGGCGATGATCGAGAAGCGCGGGTCCACCGTGATGAAGGTGGCGCCCGCGGCGTTTGCCGCCGACATCTCCTGCACGGCGGTGTTGTGCATGTTCTCGCCCAAGTGCGTGCCAATGAAGGCCACGGCCTTGGAGTTGGCGATATCAATCGTTTCGATGGTCCCGGGATCCGCACCGAACGTCAGCTCGAAGCCCTGCATGCGGGGCCCACGACACTGATCGTATGAAGGCGCGGCCACTGTGCCGCTGCCCATGGCCTTCATGAGGGTCTTGAAGAAGCTGCCGCCGTGGCCGTGCGAAAACAGGGCGATGCTCGCCGGGCCGTACTTGGCCTTGATCTCCTCGAGCCGCTTCGCGGTAAAGCCGAGCGCTTCATCCCAGCTCACTTCGCGCCAGCGCTCTACGCCCCCGACGGTCTCGCGCAACAGGGGGCGCTGGAGTCGATCGGGATCGTACAGCGCGCCTATCGCGCCCGCGCCGCGCGGGCAGAGGCGACCGTTCGACAGCGGGTGCAGTGGGTTGCCTTCGATCTTGTAGACCCGCTCGTCTTTGACGTAGGCGAGCACGCCGCACTTCCAAAAACAAAGCTCGCAGAAGGTGGGCACGACGCGATCGGGGACGGTCCCTTCGGGCTCGTTGGCCGAAAGTCCGCGCGCAAGGGCCCCGAGCCCGGCGGTCGCGGCGAGGCCGCCGACGATCGTGCCGCTCGAAATCTTGAGGAACGTGCGACGGCTGACTTTGTGACTCACGACGTACTCCTTAGGCGCGCGGCTGGTGATACGTGGTGTCACGCAGGTCACCGCAGATCGGCGCAGCAACGATCCATGCACTTCAACAAGACACGCAGGTGCGGCTCGGCGAGCGTGTACCGTGCTCGCCCGCCCCCCCGTTGCACCGCGACGAGGTGGGCCATGCGCAAGATGCGCAGCTGCTGTGAGACGACTGCCTGCGCCACGCCAAGGGCGACGGCGAGCGCGTTGACCTGCAGCGGGCGCTTAGCGAGCTCGGTGACGACCGCGAGGCGCACCGGGTGCGCGACGGCCTTGAGGATCTGAATCCGCCGCTCCGCGCCCGGGGTATGCACTGATCGCAACTTGACCATGTGAAGATATAGAGATATCGCTACGTCTCTATGCGCGGCACTCAACACCCGAGCTCGACGCTTGTCAAGCCCCCTGATCCACCTCGTGATCCACCTTCGGCTGCGCCGCAGGAAGCGGCGTGGGTGCCGCCGCCGCTTTATGCCGCGGTGCTCATCGGTGGCCGCAGCCGTCGGATGGGCACGGCCAAGCACCTGCTCACACACGAGGGTCGTACGTGGCTCGAGCGCACGCTCGCGGTGCTCGACGCCGTGGCTGCGCACCGCGTGATCGTCGGCGACGGTGCGGTACCGCCGGCGCTAGCGACGGTGGCGCGGCTCGCGGATGCCGCGGATGCACAGGGACCGTTGGCCGGCATCTTGGCGGCGATTCGTTCGGCGCCGCACGCGGCGTGGCTCATCACCGCCTGTGATTTCCCGCGCCTCTCAGTGGCCGCCGCCGCCTGGCTCGTCGCGCAGCGGCAGGCCGGGCGAGGCGCGGTCGTGCCGATGTTCGCGGGCAGCCGTGACCTGCAGCCGCTCTTCGCCATCTACGAGCCGTCGATGCAACCCGCCTTCGCCGCTGCCGCGACGGCGCGGTGCTGGCGCATGATGCGGATCGTGCACGAGGCGGCGTGCGACGGGGTTGCGCTGCCGCCCGAGCTCGAGGCGACCTTGTGTAACGCCAACGCGCCGGTTGCCTAGCGTCACACCACGGCGGCCGCTCGTGCAGGGGCGCGGGCGACGGCGCACGCGCCGGCTGGCTCGGCCGTTAGATCCCTTGTGACGTCGTCGGCGCGAGCACCACGTCGACGCGGGTCGCCTCGGCGCTGTCGTTGACCACCACGTCGCTTATGTCCTGGCTCGCGAAGCCCGGCGCCGAGAAGCGCAGGGTGTAGGAGCCCGGCACGATGGGGCGGTGGTAGTCGCCGACCACGGGATCGGTCGAGACGGCGGAGCGGTCGCCCGTGACATCGTGGCCCACGACCTCGATCTTGGCGGCCAGTGGAGCGCCGCCCGCATCGGTGACCACGCCGCGTACACCCGCAAGCGCCTGCGCGAAGTAGCCGAGCAGGGCGCCGCGATTGGCCCGCCAGAAGGTCGGCAGTTGGCTCGCCGAGGGGTTCTTGGTGCCCGACAGCTCGATAGTCAGCTCGCGGCCGCCGAGGAAGTAGGTCATGAAGTCCTGCCGGCCGCCGTCGACCTCGTACCAGGCGTAGCCGTTGGTGACGCCGTTTTGCAGCTCGGTCATGTAGCCGTTCGGACCATCTTTGTGGGCGCGATCGGCGTAGGCGCGTGAGACGGACAGGAACCAGGCGTCGTCGGCGTGCAGCGCCTCGCGGGAGTCCCAGGGATAATTCACCACCTCGGCGCCGCCGTGGAAGTTGGCCGAGAGGGTGAAGTGGTGCGCGCTCATGAAGTTCATCATCTCTTGCGTCTCGAGCCAGCGGCCCGAATCCTGGGTCGGGTAGGTGTTGCCGAGCTCGGGGTAGTTGCGGTTCGGGTCGACGCCCGCGTAGCCACCGTTTGCGTTGACGAAGCCGCGGATGGCGTTGCTGACCGTAGCGTCGCCGCCGTAGTAGGTGCCGTCGGGGTTGGCGAGCGGGTTGACCCAGATCTCGACGGTGTCGACGAGGCGGGTCGTCTCAGCGTCCTTGCCGTAGCCCGCGAGCAGGTCGTCGATGAGATGCAGCATGGACACGTAGCCGGTCGTCTCGTCGCCGTGCATGGTCGACGAGTAGAAGACCTCGGGCTTGTCGGCCGCGACATCCGGGTTGCTCGTGATCTTCATCACCCACACGGCGTGCGGTCGCTTGGTGTTCGTGGTGCGACCGATGTTCTCGAGCCGGCAGAGGTTGGGGTAGGCCTTGGCCCAACCTTGCATCATCGACACATACTCGGCGTAGGTCGGGTAGGCGGACCAGTTGACCGCGCCGCGCGTCAAGGCGCCCATCACGGCGTTCGGGTTCTTGCCCGGATGCGCGAGCTCGGTGAAGCGATAGCCGAGCGCCTTGAGCTGCAAGAGCTGATCGTCGGAGGCGTAGGCCGAGACGCTGAGGCCGTCGACGCGGTCGATGCTCACGGCGCGGGTCAAGGTCTTGATCTCGTCGCGCGAGTCGATCTCGAGGCGTACGAAGTGCTCGCGCGGCCCGGGCACATCGGAGCTCGCCTGCGCGCTCGACGAAGCGTCGCTCAGGCCGGGCGCGCCCTCGCTGCCACAACCCCAGGTGAGCGCGACTACAAACAACGACAGGTACATGTGGCGCATCGTCTCATCCTCTCGGCCTGGTGTGTGCGGCGCAGACGCGACCTCACATCCCCGGCCATCGACCGACGAGAGACTACCCACGCCGCGGATCGGTGGTCAAGCAGAAACGATCTAAATCTGTAGAAAAATCAGGTAGTTAGATGTGTTCAATGGTGGCTAAAGGTAGCCTGGTGTAGGGATCTGGTGCCAAGGTAGGGGAATGTAGGTGTTCGCTCGCTACGGGCTTGGGGGTGCGCGGCTGCTCTGCGACGAGGCGGTAGAAAGACGTGAGGGGTGCGGGCCGAATGCCGAGCGACTCGGCGAGCGTTCCTACGTCGACGACGCGTTGGCCCTGGACCTGTCCCACGGTGCCGAGCTCGGCGCGCCCGCTTTGCATGAGCGCTACGGTTTCGGCGAGGCAGGTGAAGGTCACGCTCGGTTGCTCCTCGAGGAGTCCCCAGTCGAAGTGCACGTTGAGGCCCGGCACGCTCGACAGCACATCGAGGAGCGTAAGCCCCGGGACCGCTTCGACGAGCGCTGGGTCGGTGTTGCGCGGTTGCGAGTCGTCGAGCAGCACCGCCCCCGGCTTGACGTGCTCGGGGCGAATGATGGCGTCGGGGGCATTGGTGACCACGACGCCGTAGTCGGCGAGCGCGAGCGCCGGGAGGCCTGCGTGGATACGGATGTCGAGCGTCGGCCGCTCGGCCAAGAGCTCGTCGGCGAGGCGGCGCGCACGCTCGAGACGCCGGTCGATGAGCAGCAGCGGTCCGAGGGCGTCGCCGTGCAGGGCCACGAGGCCGCGCACCGTGGCCATCCCAGTCGAGCCGGCGGCGCCGCAGATGGCGATGGTGGCGTGCGCGAGATCCTCGCCCCGGGTATCTGCTGCTGCCTCGAGCTGGCGCACGATGGTGTAGGCGGTGTAGCCGTGGCCGATCGTGACCTTGGCATAGCGCAGAAGGCCCGCGACCGCCGTGCCGTAACGTGTCAGCATCGGCATCAGCGCGCCGAGTCCGATCACGCGAGCGCCGCGCTTGGCGGCGAGCAGCACGGCCCAGCGGGCCATGAGCGCCGACCATTTGGGAAATCGCGCCATCATCCGCGGCGTCATGACGATGGTGATGAGGTCGCCTACGTCCTGCCCGTCGATCTCGATCGCCGAGAGGTGCAGAGGTGGGATGAGACAGCCGAGCCACTGCGCCGCGCCGTCACCGAGATAGCGCAGCGCCGGGAACGGCCGGTAGATGTCGCGGACATCGCGGGGGTGGATCAAGAAGGCGAGTCGGTCGGCCCGCGCCGGCCGCTGGCGCAAGAACAGCAGGCGCCGCAGGTCGCCAAGGGCAGTCACGAGGCTGGCGAGGGTGCGCAGCACCGAGGGCACGGGGCCATCGAGTCGAAGGTGCCCGTGTCTATCGAATGCCGCTGCGTTAGGGTCGCGTGTCGGTGCCATGTCTCCCCCCCCTCGTAGGTCCGGTGACCCTGTCTGGCGTTCAGTCGTCACGCGGGCCAGTTGGCCCTAAAGGTGGCGCGTCCTCCCGACACGTCAACCTCGGCGACGCGAATCTCGCCCCCCTTGTTCGTGAGCTTGAAGAGCGCTTGCAGCGAGCTCGCCACCGAGTCGAGCCACAGCCGCTCGCTCGCCATGATCGTGGGCAGGCCATCGACCGCGAGCCGTCCGGTGGTGGCCGTGATGTCGGAGGTCGACCATTCGCCGGTGTTGCGAAAGACGAGCGAAAAGCCCTTCGGGACCCACTTGAGCGCGAAGCCCGGGTTGGTGCCGGCGAGCCGCAGTGCCCCTTTGGCGAACGAGCCGAGCAGGGGCGTCTCGAAGCCCGCGAGGAGAAGATCGCAGAAGAAGTTGTGCGCCCGCTCCGGCCCGAGCCTCTCGGCCACGATGCGGGTGACCTCGAGATTGACCTCGATGGGCAGCCAGCTCGCCGAAGTGTGGTCATGGATGGCTTGCAGCATCGCGCCCGGGATGGCCGCGCGGATGGCCGCGCAGTCGGCGGCCTCGAGGCGGTCGACTACCTCGAGAAAGGTCTGCATGTGGCGACTGCTCACCTGCGGTGTACTATCGGTCATGACTACCCCCAGTCCTGACTAGCCAATCGGCGCCTAATGTAGTGTCTCGGTCGCCGCGTTGGGAAGACAACGCGCGATCGTCGAGCGCCCCGCCGGTAGGTGCGCAACTCCGGCGCTAAAAAGCAAGTCTTCTCGTGCCGCACCGGCCGGCGAATCTCTTGAGACCGGCGTCGGGCGGTGTACACTCGGAGGTGAGGGGGCCGCGTGGCCCGCCTCGGGATTGCTTACGCGTGCTGTGAAGGAGTTGTGGCTGCATGTCAGAGTCGCGTCTCATCGTCAGCAATGACCTCGGCGAGTTTTTTCGCGGTGAGCTCACCGGCGCTCGCGATACGCTCGGCATGAAGGTGCCGGAGCTCGCCGAGTATTATCTCGTCAATCTTTTGTGCGATTTTTCGCGCCAGGATACGTCGGTGGAGGTCGGTGAGGAGCCTCTAGCGCTGCTCTACAAGCGTGCCCTCGACGCGACGCCGGCCGAGCGGGTCTCGCTCTTGAAGAACTTGGGTGACTTGTCGCTGTACGTGGCGGGTTTCTTCACCGAGTTCATCGAGCGCTCGCTCGTCGGTGTGAGCTACTACGTCTCGATGGGCGGCAACGCATACGGCAGCCTGTGTGGCTTGGTCGGCGGCCAGCGCCAGGGTTCGAGCTTCTTCGAGGTCTACGATCAACTGGCGCGGCGTTTCGCCGAATTCGTCGAGCTGCTCAACGAGGTGTCGGAGCGCACGCGTGACCAAGACGACAACGCGAAGCTCTTGCGCTTGTACGAGCGGTGGCTACGCACCGGCGATTTGCGCGTCCAACGCCAGCTCGCCGACAAGGGGCTGCTCGCCCGCGATGGGATGCCGGACGACTTTGTGCAATGAGCCACGAGGTCTTGCGAGCCTTGCAGCACGTTATCGAGCGATTGCACGGTGCGCGCCTCGGCGTTGACGTGCGCGCCTTTCTCGTGAGCCCCGAGGCCTTTCTGCAGATTCCGGGTGCACGCGAGGGGATGCAGGAGCAGCTCTTCGTGCGCGAGGACGTGGATGGCCTCGACCTCGGCTTGTACATCGCGCCCGAGGTCGTTGGCCGCTTGGCGAGTGACGACCCACAGCGGCGGCTGCACGCGGGCAACCTCGAGGTGTTCTGCATCGCCCTCGAAGGCGTCAGTCACTTCGTGTTCGTGGCCTGGCACGCGAACATCGGCCGGCCGGTCACCGCGCTCGAGCTCGAGATGCAGGCCGAGGTCGATAAGTTCGCGGCGAGCTGGCTGCTCTTGGCGGCCCAGGGCCAGTCGCTCGCGACGACAGGCACGCCGCTCTTGACGCATCTATTCGCGGCCTACACGCTCTCGGGCTCCCTGCCCGCCGAGGAGCGCGAGCGTTACCTCGTGGCGAATCGGGTGGCGCAACGCTTCTGCGCCGTGCTCGTGCGCAGCTTCGCCGACGATGGCGATGGCGAGCGGATCGAGCGCGCCGTGCACGACTTCGCGCGCCAGCCACTCGCGGACAAGCTCAGAGCAGCCTAGCGTTGGTGCTTTTGCAGGAGCTCGTTGAGGTCGCCTTCGTAGTAGACGTTGCCGGCGGCGATTTCGCGCAGCGACAACACGGAGGCCTTGTTCTTCGAGTGATCGACCGTGGGCTTGGCGCCCTTGAGGAGCTGGCGGGCGCGTTGCGCGGCAAGCAGCACCAGGGCAAAGCGGTTGTCAACGTTCTCGAGGCAGTCTTCGACGGTAACTCGTGCCATAGGTCAAGATTCTCCCGATTCTCCCTGGGGCACGCGACATAGCACAAGCGGATCGCTGTCGTCAAATGACTCTGGGCTGTTGAATCACGACGACCGCTGGGCTCGTCGCGCTTCACTTGCGCCAATGTTGGCTCACCGCCACGTCCACCTTGACTGGCACATGCTTGAGCACCTCTTCGCCGGCGCGGCGCATCTCGCGCTCGAGTACGACAGCGACCGCTTCGGCATCGGTCGCCTCGCACTCGACGACGATCTCGTCGTGGACGGTGTTGCACAGGCGTGCGCCGCCGAGCGCGCGCAAGGCCGTATGTAGGCGCGCGAGCGCGATCTTGGTGATATCGGCGCTCGTGCCCTGAATGGGCATGTTCTTGGCGATGCGCTCGGCTTGCGCGCGGCTGCTGCGGTCTTGGCCGGCGTCGAGATAGAGGCGTCGCCCCGTGAGGGTTGCAGCATGGCCGCGACCGAGCGCCTCCTCGGCCGAGCGCTCGAGAAAGCCGCGGATCAGGGGAAACGTCTTGAAGTAGCGGGCGAGCAGCTCCTCGGCTTGCTTCTGGTTCGTGCCGACCGCGCGCGCGAGGCCTGCTGCGCCCATGCCATAGCAGAGGCCGAAGTTGACGGCCTTGGCGCGCTCGCGCAGCTCCGGGTTCTCGGTCTTGCTCACGGGCTTGCCAAAGACGCGGCTCGCGACTTGCGCGTGCAGGTCTTCGTTGCGCGCGAAGGCGTCGGCAAACACGGGGTCCCCGCTCATCTCGGCGAGGATGCGCAGCTCGCACGTCGCGTAGTCGCCGATGACCAAGCGGCGCGCGGGCAGGGCGCGAAAGCATTCGCGGTGGGGCGCGTCTTTGACGATCGATTGCAGGTTTGGCGCGTGACACGACAGTCGGCCTGTAGAGGCGCCGATCTGCTCGAAGGTGGGGTGCAGGCGATCATCGCCCGCCACGTGGGCGAGAAAGGCCTCGCCGTAGGCCGAGACGAGCTTGCCGAGCTCGCGGTAACGGGCGAGCTTCGGCCCGAGCGGCGCCGGCAGCAGCTCGAGAGTCTGGCGGCGCAGGTCGGACACCTCGTGGCCGAGCCGGGCGAGCGCCGCCTTGAGCTCGGGGTCGTGATCGAGGCGCATGGCCGGTGCGCCGAGCAGATCCTTGTCGGTGCCGCCGAGCAGAGACAGGAGTGTCTGGCGCAGCGTGTCGCGCTCGGCCTCGCTGTCGCGGTGCAGCGCGAGCCAGCGAGCCCGATCGAACGGCATGCCGTCGTGCTCCATCGCCGCGATCGGGCTCACCGCGGCGGCTTCGATGCGCGAGGCCCAAGTGAGGCCGTCGCGGCGAATGAGCGGCACCTGCTCGGCGATGAGACGGGCAACTGCGCAGGCCAGGTTGCCGAGCTCGGCAAACCCCGCCGCACCGCTCGGCGGCGTGGGCGCGCCGTGTCGCTTGGCGATTGCCTCGAGTTCGAGACTCCCGTCGCGCCCGCCTTGCAGGAGCTGCTCGCTCAAGCGCACGCAGGCCCAACGGCGCGGCCCCGTGCCGCACGTGGCGAGTAGGGCGCGCTGCACCTCTTTGGCGTCGTATGCGCCGCACGGCAGGTCGCTCTCGAAGAGCGTGGCGAGGCCCGGCGTGCCTTGCGCGTCGATGAGCACGGCGTGCTCGCTGTCGGCGATGGCTAGAACCTGAAGTCGATGGCTCTGCCGCGCGCGCGGATCAGGCGCGAGCACCGGCACGCTCGCGCCCGCCATGAGTGCTGCTCCGGCCCTTAACGCAGGCTCACCGCGCAGCAGATCCATGGCTCGTCCTTGCCACCACTGCTTGCCTTTGTGCAACAGGGTTTGGCATTGAGATGGAATCATGGAGTCGCCGCATATCCTAGTGGTCGATGACGAGGCCGGCATCCTCGAGTCGCTCAGCCGTACCTTCGAGCGCGAAGGGTTTCGTGTCACCGCCACCGACAGCGGCGCGCAGGCCATCGACGTCGTGCGGCAGGATCACGTCGACGTCGTGCTCGCCGACATCATGATGCCGAAGATGAGCGGCACGGATCTGTTGCGCACGCTCAAGAAGCTCGCCCCCGCCATCGAGGTCATCATGATGACCGCCTTTGGCACCGTCGAGAACGCCGTCGCGTGCATGCGCGAGGGCGCTTACGATTTCATCACCAAGCCGCTCAAGCGCGCCATCGTTGTGCGCTCGGTGCAGCGTGCCTACGAGCACCGCTCGCTCGTGGACGAAAATCGCGTCCTGCGCGAGGCCATCGCCGCGGCACCGAGCGGCGACATCATCGGCCAATCGTTGGCGCTGCGCCGCACGCTCGAGATCGTGGCGCAGGCCGCGCCCTCCGCGGCCACCATCCTCGTGACCGGCGAGAGCGGCACCGGCAAGGAGTTGCTCGCGCGGCACGTGCACCGACTCTCGGATCGCGCGAGCGGTCCGCTCGTGGCGGTCAACTGCGCGGCGCTGCCTGAGGGGCTGCTCGAGAGCGAGCTCTTCGGCCACGAGCGCGGCGCCTTCACTGGCGCTGTAGAGCGGCGCGAGGGGCGTTTCGAGCGAGCGCATGGCGGCACCATCTTCCTCGACGAGATCGGTGAGACCTCGCCGGCCGTGCAGGTGCGACTGTTGCGCGTCTTGCAGGAGGGTGAGCTCGAGCGCGTCGGCGGGCGCGAGCCGGTGCGTGTCAACGTGCGCGTGGTCGCCGCCACCAATCGCCAGCTCGAGGACGACGTGAAGGCCGGACGCTTTCGCGAGGACCTCTTCTATCGTCTCAATGTCATCCAGATCCAAATGCCACCGCTGCGCGTGCGCTATGGCGACGTGCCGCTCTTGGCGCTGCACTTCCTCGCGCACTTCGCCGCCAAGAACAAGAAGACCGTGCGCGGCTTTTCGGAGGGCGCGCTCAAGGTGCTCGACGGCTATGGTTGGCCGGGCAACGTGCGCGAACTCGAAAACACCATCGAGCGCGCGGTCGTGCTTTCACGCAGCGAAGTCATCGGGCGCGAAGATCTGCCCGAATCGGTCTTGACGGCGGCGAGCGCGGGTGAGGCGAGCTCCGCCCAGGGGATGTTCGTGCCCTTCGGCATGCCGCTCGAGGAGGTTGAGCGACGGCTCATCCACGAGACCCTCGCTCACTGCGACGGCGACAAGAAGACCGCCGCGCGGCTGCTCGGCATCGCCGCCCGCACGATCTATCGCAAGCTCGACGAGCCCGAAGGCCGTTGACGGCGGGTGTTCGCTCTACGGGATCTTGATGAGCTCGATGTCGAAGACCAACATGCCAGCCGGCATCCCGGGGCGGTTGTCGTAGGCGAGCCGGGTCGGGATCCAAAAGCGTGCTTTTTCTCCCTCCACCATCAGCTGCACCCCCTCGGTCCAACCCTTGATGACGCCGTCGAGCGGAAAGGTCGCCGGCTCGCCCCGCGTCAGCGAGCTGTCGAACATTCTTCCGTCGGCGGTCCAACCCGTGTAGTGCACGATGACCTGTTCGGTGGCCTTCGGGCGGCGCGTGCCGGTGCCGGCCGCGAGGACCTTGTAGGCGAGGCCGGTGCCCGTGCGCTTGGCGTCCTTCGGCGGCGCGGCGACGTCGGCGGGTGCCGGAATGACGGCGGGGAAGAAGCGCAAGAGCTCGACATCGAAGACCAACATGCCGTTCGGACGGCCGGGTTGGTGCTTGTACGCGAGCTCGACCGGGATCCAGAATCGCCGCTGCTCGCCGACCTTCATGAGCTGCACGCCCTCGGTCCAACCGGCGATGACGCTCTCGAGCGGGAAGCGCGCCGGTCTGCCGCGCACGATCGAGCTGTCGAACATCTTGCCGTCGGTGGTCCAGCCCGTGTAGTGCACCTCGACCGTGTCCTCGACGCTCGGGCGGGTATCGCCGCTGCCCGGCCGCAAGATCGTCCACGCCAAGCCCGAGGCGCTCTTCTCGGCCGTCGCGGGTGGCGCGGCGACGTCGGCCGGCGGCGCGAGCGTGGCCGGCTCCTTCGCGTGGCCGGCGGCGGTCTTGTCTGCTGTGGCGCTCGGCTTATCGGCGCCGTTGCTGCAGGCGACGAGGCCTATCGCAGAACAGGCGGCGAGGAGGCAAAGGGTTTGGTTCATGGGGGGCAATCTGCCGAAGGCGGGTGCTGCTGCCAAGTGTTTTCGCGAGCGTGTTGTCTTGTTGCGGTTGCCCGTGCGCGCGGGCCGATGCCAGGGTCGATGTACACGACGCGCGCGTCAGCCTAAGTACTCGCTTACGCCTGCCGGTGAGCCGCCAGCAGCGCGAGAACCTGCGCAGCGTAGTCGCTGCCCAAGAGCTCGTTGGCGCGCGCGGCGAAGGCCTGCGCCGCAGCCTCGTCGTGGGCGCGGCGCGCGACCCGCGCCGCTTCGAGATGCAGCAGGCCTGCTCTCGGGGCGAGGCGCATCGCGCGCTCGAGGTCGCGCATCGCGGCATCGAAGCGGCCGAGCTCGCCCTCGGCGACAGCGCGCAACAGGTACGCGTGTGGCACCGTGTTGCCACGCGCGAGCAAGCGCTCGGCTGTGGCCAGGGCCTGTTCGGGCTCGCCGCGACTCGTTTGCGCGGCAGCGAGGCCGGCGAGCGCGGGATCGTGCTCGGCGTCGAGTGTCAGCGCATGGGTGAAGAGCGCCTCGCTATCGCCGAGCGCCTCCGCGTCGTCGCTGCACAATAGAACGCGGCCGAGCGCCGCGTGGCCGTCGGCGAGCGTGGGCGCAAGGGCGATTGCCTGCTCGGCCAAGACCAGTGCGTGCTCGAGCGCGGATGCCTTTGGCACTTGTGCTTCCGCGAGTTGCGCGGGGAAGTGCACGACGAGCTGCACGAGGCCGTGGGCCAGTGTTGCGTGGGCGAGCGCCGCCACGGCTCGATGCGGCTCCTCACCGCTGCCGGACTGGTCGTCGACGGCCACCGCGAGCTCCGCGCACGCCGCGGCTGAACTGTCGGGGTCGAGCTCGTGCAAGGCGCCCTCGGCGGTGAGGACCGAGCGCAGCCGGACTGCGAGCTCGCCGAGTTCGGGAGCATACTCGCTCACCTCGTCGCACAGGCTCGCGGCGCGCCGGCGCAGGCTGCCCGACCGGCGCATCACGTAACTCGCCGCGAGGTGCAGGCTCTGCGTTGCGGCTGCCCGACGCGCGGGCTCGCCGCCAGCGAGCGCGGCGCGCACGGCGGCGAGTTTGGCATTGAGCGTCGGCGCCGGATGGCCGCTGTGGGGCTGCACCTGCGGATGGGTGGCGGCCGGTTTCGGTGCGGCGAGCCCGGCGGGTTTCTCCATACTTGCGAGCTCGGCCGCGGCCCTGCGTGGCCGCTTGACCGTCGCCGCCTCTGGGGTGGGCTCGGGGCGCGTGATGGCGCCGGCTTTCTTGGGGTCGAGGATGACGGTCATCGCGTCGCCACGGTATCACCGGCGTGGCGGCCGGGGCTACGGGCCGCGTGGTCTACGGCGGTGCCGGACGTACTCCCGGCCGCGAGACCACGCTTGACCGCTCGCGGCACTTGGGGCACGGCTAGCAGGCGCGGGCCAGGCGACCCGCCTGCCGGAAGGTCAGGTCGTAGAAGGTATGCAGGAACCACAGGTGGGGGAGACGACGCGCGAGGCTCCCGAGATCATCGAGATCGGCTTCAAGCGGCCAGGGTTCTGGTCGGTGCAGTTCGCGCTGCTCTTTGCGTCCTTGGTCCTCGCCGCTGTTGCCTACTACGTTGCCGCGTGGTCACGCCTGGCGCAGGCCATCACCAGCGCCGCGGACTATGCCCCGCATCTCATCGTTCCGCTGACGCTCTGCGGCGCAGCGCTGCTCGTGCGCTTTCTCGTGCGCCCGCGACGAGTGCCGCCACTCGTCTTTCACCCGCGTCACTTCTTGCTCCCGCGCACCGCTGACTCGTCGCGCGTCGTGCTCGTCGCGTACGACGACATCTGTTCGGTCGATCTGCGCGGTAGCGGTGCGACTGAACGCCTGCTCATCGGCACGCGCGGCCGGCTCTTCATCTTCCCGCGGCCGGCGTTCGCGAGTCCGAACGGCATCGAGCAAGCGTTGCGCGAACTTTATCAACACATTCTGCGCCTGCCGCAGGGCTCGCGTATCGTCGAGCGCATCGCGCAGAGTCGGCGGCAATCCATCTTGGCCATGAGCAAGTCGACGGTCGCCACGCAAAGCATCTTGGCCTTGTTCGCGGTCTTCTTCGTCGTGCAGTACTCGGCCGGTGGTTTCTCGACGGCGCTTGGTCAGGTGCGTTTTGGCGCACTCACGCCAGTGCTCGTGCGTTCCGGCGAGGCCTATCGGTTGCTCTCGTCGAGCCTGTTGCACGCCAATGTGTTGCACCTCTATCTCGACGCGCTGGCGTTGTTCTTCCTTGGGGCCATTGCTGAGCGGCTGCTCGGGCGAACGCGGTTCGTGCTCGTCTTCGTCATCTCCGCGCTTGGTGGGGCTTTGGCTTCGGCGTCCACCTCCCCAACACTCTTTTCGGTCGGCGGTTCGAGCGGAATCTTCGGTCTGCTCGGGGCGCTCGCTGTAATCGATCAGCGTTTTCGGGGCGAGCTGCCCTTTGGCTTCGCGCAGCCCCTGCGTTGGTGGGCAGGGTTTCTCGCGGCGCTCGGACTGCTCACCGCGATCGTGCCTGAGGTCGATGGGATCGCCAACCTCACCGCGTTGTTCTGCGGGGTCGCGGTCACGCTTCTCGTCGTCGATATGAAGGCGGTCTTCGATCCCAACGCCGCGGTCGAGCCGGCGCTGCGCTATACGGCGGGCGGTCTCGCCGCGGTCTATGGCGTAACCGCTATCGCGGCGCTCGGCCTGGCGTTGCACGCCGACGAACGTCACGAGGTCAAGGTGGCGCGCCGGATCGTCGAGGCGGCAGTCGCTTCGCCCAACCTCCTCAACGAGCTCGCCTGGCGGGTCGCGGTACAGCCGACGGCTAAGCCCGAGCTGCTCGACGTGGCGCTCGCGGCCGCCGAACGTGCGGTCGCCGTGTCGCCAGAGCATATGCAGATCGTCGATACCCTGGCGGCCGTGTACTATCGGCTCGGTCGGCAACGCGACGCCGTGACGCTCGAGCGGCGCGTGCTCGCGGCCACCGGCGAAGACTTTGCGGCCGAGCACCTGGCGCAGTTTCTACGGGCCCTGGCCGCTGCTGCCCCGCCCGAGATCACCCTCGATGTGCAGACGACGACCGCCGCCGCGTCAGGTGCCGACCCGCGCGTCGAGGTGCGTCTCGCGCACGCGTTGACGGGTGTGACGCAGTTTTTCGCCCTCGGTCTGCGTGGCGACCGCGTCGTAGCGCTACTCGTGGGCACGTTGCCTTCGGCGAGCCCCGCGGGTGCGGTGTCGCTCACGACGACCTCGCTCGTCACGTGGCCGCGCGACGCGCGCTACGAGCTCGTGCTCGTCGATTCCGCCTGCGAGACGTGTCCAGCCACGCCGCCGACGCTCAACCTGTGGAATCTCGAGCTGCCGCGCAGCGATTTGCCGTAAACCGCGAACCTAAGCTTTCTTCGCCCCGCGTTTGTGCGCTACGGTGCGTTCCCTGGGGAGATGACCCTCGAGGGCCGTATGATCGAACACCTGCAGAGCGCCGTCGGCGCGCTCGTCATTCTCGGCATTGCCTATGCGTGGGGCCCGCGCGCGTTGCGTCGCCACATCAATTGGCACACGGTCCTTTGGGGCTGCGTGCTGCTCTTGGCGTTTGCCTTCGTGGTGCTCAAGACCCCGGCGAGCATCGTCTTTAGCTACGCCAACGACGCCGTCGAGCGTCTCCTCGAGTTCAGTCGCGAGGGCGCGCAGTTTGTCTTCGGTGACCTGGCGCGCAGCGAAGGCCCGGCTGCCTTCGTCTTCGCGTTTCAGATCTTGCCCACCATCATCTTCTTCGCCGCTCTGATGGGCATCCTTTACTACATTGGCGTGATGCCGTTCGTCATTCGCCAGTGTGGCCGCTTCCTTGCCCGCACCCTGCACGTCAGCGGCGCGGAGAGCTTCTCTACGGTCGCCGACATCTTCGTTGGACAAACTGAAGCCCCGCTCGTCATTAGTCCGTACATCAATCGCTTGACCAACTCGGAGCTCAACGCCTGTATGGTGGCCGGGTTTGCCACGACCTCGGGCGGCGTGCTCGCGGCCTACGTCGCGATGCTCTCGCCCTACGTGCCAGGGATCGCCGGTCACCTCATTGCGTGCAGCGTCATGTCGGCGCCCGCCGCGATCGTCGTCGCCAAGCTCATGTTCCCGGAGAGCGAGACGCCGCAGACGCTAGGTGACACGAGCATGACCGTGCCGAAGAGCGGCACCAACGTGCTCGACGCTGTGGCGAGCGGCACCACCGATGGCCTCAAGCTCGCGGTCAACGTGGCGGCGATGCTGATCTCGTTCCTAGCGCTCACGGCCGTCATCAACTTCGCGCTGCATCGCGCGGGAGGGTGGTTCGGCCTCGACCTGACGCTCGAGCGCCTTTTCGGCTGGGTGTTTTCGCCGCTCGCTTTCGTGCTCGGCGTGCCCCTTGAAGACGTCGCCAAGGTGGGCAGCCTGCTCGGTCAAAAGACCGTGCTCAACGAGTTCGTCGCCTATACGCGCATGAGCCGCGAGCTCGCGACCGACCCGAACTGGCTTAGTCCGCGCAGCCGTCTCATCGCTTCCTACGCGCTGTGCGGTTTCGCTAACTTTGGCAGCATCGGTATTCAGATCGGAGGCTACAGCGGCCTCGCGCCGGATCGTCGCTCGGACATCGCCCGGCTTGCTTTTCGGGCCATGGTCGGTGGGCTGCTCGCTACCTGCCTCGTCGCTTGTGTCGCCGGTTTGCTCATCTGAGCGCGGGTCGAGGCGAGTCTCTAGATGCCGATGAATCGCGCCACGAGCGCGCGCGCCTCGACCGGATCGGCCGTGCCGAACACGAGCGCGCGGCCATCGCGAAAGACCGCCAGGCGATGTGTGGCCGTGCGCAGCTCGAGCACGAGCTCGTTGACGCACACCTCGCCGAGAGGTGCGAGGCGCGAGCCGAGCGTCTCGAAGTCGATCCGGGTAGGACCGGCAGGGGTTACTTGTATTGCGTCGCGTCCGCAGAGCACGGTTGTCTCGCCCTGACGGGGCCCCTCGAGAAAGTCGAAGCGCCGTGCCACGCAACAGGGGCAGTCGACGGCGGGCCGGACTGGCACGAGCTCGGCCGTGCCGTTCCAGATGTCGAGCAAGTGCAGGCCATCGCGCATCGGCGCGCCGACGAGCAGCTTGAGCCCGAGCGTCACCTCGAGCGCGGCGATCGCGGCCACCGCCGTGTTGAGCACGCCGCGCGTCTCGCAGGTGGGCATAACGCCCGCGCTCGGGGGCTCGGGCGCAAGACAGCGCAGACAGGGGCCGACGCCCGGGCGAATGGCCATGGCCATGCCGTCGCCGCCGACGACGCCGCCATAGACCCAAGGCGTGCCGGTGCGTACGCAGGCGTCGTTGAGCAGGTAGCGCGTCTCGTGGTTGTCCGTGCCGTCGAGCACCAGCGTCGCGTCGGCGATGAGCGCGCCCACGTTACGCGCTGTCACATCGGTGACCTCGGCCTCGATGGCGACGCTCGAGTTGATGCGCGCGAGGTGTCTCGCAGCGGCGAGGGCCTTCGGACGACGCGCCGTCACGTCTGCCTCATCGATGAGGGCTTGGCGCTGCACGTTGTGGAGCTCGACGAGGTCCCGGTCGATGAGGCGCAGCGTGCCGACGCCGGCGCGCGCGAGCAGCTCTGCCTGCATGCTGCCGAGCGCGCCGATGCCGACAATCGCGATCGTGCTCTCATGGATGCGCGCCTGTCCCGACAAACCTACCTCGGCGAGTGCGACCTGGCGCGCGTAGCGTGCGTCGGGAGCGTCGAGCGCGTCGACGCGTGCGGGTTTCCTAGTGGGCGGCATCGATCCACGCGCTTCCGAGCACACGGTCGTCGTCATAGAAGACCGCCGCCTGACCGGGCGCGACGGCGTGTAGCGGCGCCTCGAGCTCAATCACGAACTTGCCTGGCTCGAGCGGCACGAGGCGCGCGGCTTGCGCCGCTTGCCGATAGCGCAATTGCACCCGGCAGGCGACCGGGTGCAGTGGGGTCGTCGCGGCGGCGAGCCAATTGAGCTGCGAGACCCGGACGCTACGGGCCGCGAGGTCGCCATCGTCACGCGTGAGCGTGACATCACCGCTCTCGGCGTCGAGCGCCGCGACCCAGGCGCGACTCGGCATCGAGACACCGAGCCCTCGGCGCTGGCCGATGGTAAAGCCATGCACGCCGCTGTGCGCTCCGAGGACATGGCCATCGTGATCGACGATGCGCCCGGGGCGAACCGGCGCGTCGAAGCGCCGGCGCAGCATCTCGGCAAAGGACTCGCCCTCGCTGACGAGACAGGCGTCCTGGCTCTCTTTGCGCTCGGCCGTCGGCAAATCGAACCTCTTGGCCAAGGCGCGCACCTCGGGCTTGCACATACCGCCGAGCGGGAATTCGCTGCGCGCAAGCTGCGCGGCCGACAGGCGTGCGAGGAAGTACGACTGGTCTTTGTCGCGGTCGATGCCGCGTCGAAGCTGCGCGACGTGCGCCGCGTCGTAGACGATCCGCGCGTAGTGGCCCGTAGCGACGGCGCGCGAGCCGAGCTGTGCGGCCCAATCCCACAGCAGGCCAAACTTCACCCGCTCGTTGCACCACAAGCACGCGCTCGGGGTGCGACCGCGCGCGTACTCGTCCCAGGCCGGGCGCAAGATGAGCTCGGCGAATTCGCGCTCGCAGTTGAGCACGTAGTGCGCAATACCGAGGCGGGCCGCGACCGCGCGTGCCTGCATGAGGCCATCGACGCCGCAGCACGAGCGCGTCGTCGTCTGTTGTTCGCAGGGCAGCAGGCGCAACGTCACCCCGACGACCTCGTCGCCGGCCTCGCAGAGAAGCGCGGCCACGACGCTCGAATCGACGCCGCCGCTCATGGCGACGACGACGCGTCGCCGACCCTCGAGTGGCCGAGGCGGCGTCGTCGGCGAGTCCATCTAGCCCGGCCTCGTCTCTGTTGGACGCAACGTCAGCCTTCCCCCTTCGGCACGCACGAGGCTCGTCAGGGCTAGGATGAGCGTGTCGACGTGGGCTCGCGTGGTTGCGCGGCCAAGTGAGACGCGCACGGTTGACTTGGCGTCCGCCTCGCTTTGGCCCATGGCGGTCAGCACGTGCGAGGGGGCGTGCTCGCCCGTGCTGCACGCGGAGGCCGTCGAGATGGCGACACCGAGGAGATCGAGGTTGACGGCCAGGGCCTCGCCGCTCACTGCGGGCAGACATAGGCTCGTGGTGTTGGGCAGGCGCGCAGTCCCTTTGGCGTTGACGCGCAGTCCGGGAAACTCGGCAAGCAGGCGCTGCTCGAGCTCGTCGCGCAGGGCGCGAATACGAGGGGTCTCTTCGGTGAGTCGGGCGCGCGCCAGCGCACACGCCGCCCCGAGTCCAACGATGCCCGGCACGTTCTCGGTGCCCGGTCGCAGCCGACGTTCTTGGCCGCCGCCGTGTTGGCGGCCCGTTATCGACGTGCCGCGCTTGACGTACAGCGCGCCCGCGCCTTTGGGGCCGTAGAGCTTGTGAGAGCTTACACTCAGTAGATCGACACCGAGCGCATGCACGTTCACCGGAATCTTGCCGATGGCCTGCACGGCGTCACAGTGCACGAGCGCGCCACGGGCATGGGCGAGCGCGGCGAGCTCCGTCACCGGCTCGATCGTGCCGACCTCGTTGTTGGCGAGCATGATCGAGACAAGCAGCGTCTCGTCAGAGAGGGCGTGCTCGCAGGCGCCGAGGTCGACGCGGCCGTCGACATCAACGGGCGCGTAGGTGACAGCGTAGCCTTCGCTCTCGAGCATCGCGCACGGGTTGAGGGTAGCCGGATGCTCGATGGCCGTCGTGAGGATGTGACGGCGCTTGCCGCTCGCCTGCGCCACGCCGAGCAGCGCGAGGTTGCTCGCTTCAGTGCCGCCGCTCGTAAAGATGACCTCTTCGGCGGCCGCTCCGAGCAGGGCGCCGACCTGCAAGCGCGCAACGTCGAGCAGGTGCCTCGCCTGTTGTCCAAAGTGATGCAGGCTCGACGGGTTGCCGAAGGCGTGCGTCAGACACGCGTCCATGGCCGTGCGTACCTCGGGGGCGACCGGGGTCGTGGCGTTGTGATCGAGGTAGACGAGCTGCATGCGTCCTATTCGTACACCTTTTCACTCTCGGCATCTGCTGCCGCGTCGCCCTCTACGTCGCGGGTCTTCGGCGCGCTCTCGAGCAGCTCGCGGTAGTATTCGTGCTGGATGAGCAGGCTCATGATCTCGTTCGAGCCGGTCCAGATCATCATCAGGCGTGCGTCACGCAGCAGGCGCTCGATGGGGTAGACGTTGGTGTAGCCGATGCCGCCCATGACCTGCATGGCGTGGTTGACGACTGTCCACGCGGCTTCGGTTGCGACCTTCTTGCTCTCGGAGACGAGCCGGCGCGCATCGAGCCCGGCGTCGACGTGGCGCGCGGCGACGTAACAGAGCGACCGTGCCGAGTCGAGCAGCGAGACGGAGTCGGCGACCTTGAACGACACGCCTTCGAACTCGCGGATGGCGCGGCCGAACGCCTTGCGCTTGTGCGAGTAGCGCGTCGCCACTTCGAGCGCGGCGCGAGCCGTACCGAGGGCTCCGCCTGCCGAGGTCATGCGCTCGGGGACCATCATGCGATTGAAGATATCGCCGCCGCCATGCAGGGGCCCGACGAGGTTGCGCGCTGGTACCCGGGTGTCGCGAAACACGATGCGGCCGGTGCCGCCGCCGCGCGTGCCCATCAGGCCGTAGACGTGCTGTACCTCGACGCCAAAGGCGCGCTCGACGAGAAAGACCGAGAGCGAGCGATGCGGCTTCGCCTTCGGATCAGTCTTGGCATAGACAAGAAAGACGTCTGCGCCCTCGGCGCCGACCACGAAGCGCTTGGCACCGTTGAGCACGAAGTGCTCGCCGTCGCGCACGGCGGTGGTGGTCGCGCCGAAGAAGTCCGAGCCGCCGCGAGGCTCGGTGAGCGCCTCGGCGGCGACGAGGGCGCCTTTGAGCAGGGGCTTTAAGTACTGCTCCTTGTGTTCATCTGTGCCAAAGAGATGCAAGGCCTCGCCGACGATGCTCGGCATGGCGAAGGCGCAGGCCAAGGCCGAGCCGAGGACGCCGACCTCCTCGAGCGCCGCCATCTCGGCGGTCCAGCCCATGCCGCGGCCGCCCCACTCGGTCGGGAAACGTACGCCGAGCAGGTTGGCCTCGCCGAGCGCCCGCACGTAGTCGCGCGGGTACTGCACCTTGTCGGCGTCCATGTCCTTGAGGAGCTGTCGCGGCACGCGCTCGCGCACGAAGGCTCGTACTTCGTCGCGTAGGCGCAGCTCTTTCTCTGACAACAAGACGTCGAACATGAGGGGCCTCCGTTGCGCCAGACGCTTATGCCCACGCTTGTGGTCGACTGGCAACGGCGCCGCCCGCAGCAGGCGGGGCGGCCGACCTTTGACGCGTGCGCGTCGCAGCAGCTTGATGCTGCAGAGCGCACGCGCCGCGTCAAAGACGTCCGTGCCGCGCGAGGCCGTTGAGGTCCAGCCGCGGACCACGTACGTTATGCCCATGCACCTCGACTACGTCATCATCGGCTCGGGCTTTGGGGGCAGCGTCTGCGGACTGCGCCTGGTCGAGAAGGGCTATCGCGTGCTCATGCTCGAGCGGGGGCAACGTCTTTCGGCGGACGACTTCCCGCACCGCAACTGGAACCTCAAGCGATGGTTGTGGATGCCGGCGCTCGGCTTTCGCGGCTTGTTTCGCATGACGTTCATGCGCCACGTGACCGTGCTTTCGGGCTCCGGCGTAGGCGGTGGCTCGCTCGTCTACGCCAACACCCTGCCTGTTCCGAAGGCCGAGTTCTTCACGGCCCCGTCGTGGGCCCGGCTCGGCGATTGGCAGCGCGAGCTCGCGCCGCACTATGTGACCGCTAAGCGCATGCTCGGCGTGGCCATCTATCCGCGCCGCACCTTCGCCGACGAGATCATCGGCGAGGTCGCCAAAGGCCTCGGACGCACCGCGGCCCACGAGCCAACCGGGGTCGGCGTCTTCTTCGGCGAGCCCGGTCTCGAGGTCGCGGATCCGTACTTCGACGGCGCCGGGCCGCGGCGCAGCGGCTGCCAGGATTGCGGTGGCTGCATGACCGGGTGCCGCTACAACGCCAAGAACACGCTCGATAAGAACTACCTGTATCTAGCCGAGCGCGCCGGGCTCGAGATCCGCGCCGACGCCGAGGTCACTTGGGTGCGGCCCGCGGCGGGCGGCTACGAAGTGACCGTCAAGCAACGGCTCGGCGTCTGGCGCTCGCGCCGCGACACGGTGTTCGCCAAGCAGGTTATCTTCGCCGGCGGCGTGCTCGGCACGGTGCCGTTGCTCCTGCGTCTACAAGAGCGCGCCGACGGCTTGCCGAAGCTCTCGCGGCGCCTTGGTGACTTCGTGCGCACCAACTCCGAGGCTCTGCTCGGGGTGACGACCGAGCGGCGCGACCGGGATATGTCCGAGGGCATCGCCATCACCTCCATCCTCGCGACCGACGAGCACTCGCACTTGGAGCCCGTGCGCTACGCTAAGGGCTCGGGCTTCTTTCGCTTGCTGATGGCGCCGCACGCGCCCGGCCAGACCGTCCTCGCGCGGCTGTCGGCGACGTTGCTCGTGGTGCTGCTGCATCCTTGGCACACCCTGCGCGCCTACCTCGTGCCCGACTGGGCGCGCTACACGATGATTCTGCTCTACATGCGCACCATCGACGGCCACTTGCGCGTGCGTCTCGGGCGCTCGCTGTTGACCGGCTTTCGCCGCGGGCTCGTGAGCAGCCCCGGCGGTGGTGTGGTTCCGACGGCGGCGATGCCCGAAGCCACTGACCTCGCTCGACGCGCCGCGGTCGCGGCCACCGGCTTCGCCGAGAGCCTCATCACCGAGACGCTGTTCGGTGTGCCGACGACCGCGCACGTGCTCGGTGGCTGCGCGATGGGGGACTCTGCCGCCACCGGCGTCATCGACGCGCAGAACCACGTGCACGGCTACCCTGGGCTCTATGTCGTCGATGGCTCGGCCATCTCGGCCAATCCGGGCGTCAACCCGTCGCTGACCATTACGGCGCTCGCCGAGCGCGCCATGAGCTTTGTGCCGCGTGCGACCTAGAAAAACGCCCGGCCAACCGCGTTTGCAGGTCAGCCGGGCGTCGTAGTTTTCTGGAGCGGGACACGAGATTCGAACTCGCGACTTCAACCTTGGCAAGGT
>Ga0315268_10000199_pt1 | contig 70957 bp, 62 predicted proteins | sample C1_top_MG_FD_204535 | JGI IMG/M metagenome (GOLD analysis project Ga0315268, IMG submission 204535) | Sediment microbial communities from Yellowstone Lake, YNP, Wyoming, USA - C1_top | ecosystem: Environmental > Aquatic > Freshwater > Lake > Sediment | place: USA: Wyoming | collected 2017-08-01 | reverse complement strand
TCAACGGCGGGCTGTGGTTTGACTCTCAGAACCTGCAATACAAGCTCGACTCCGATCAGAACGCCCAGTGGCTAGACTATTGGGTGAAATGGCTGGATGAACAGTACAATGGCGATATCGAAAAACTGAATACCCAGGCCAGTTGGGGCGATGTTTACCCGAATTCTGCCTATCAGCTCGGCAGGATCGCGATTCAGGAATCCGGTTCCTGGGCCTGCACGGATGCACAGATTCCCTTTGAGTGGGAAATTTTCAAATTCCCGGTGGGACCCTCCGGGTCAAAGCAACTGGCCGACTTCTGGCCGAACTGGTTTGCCATGCCCAAGGGCAGCCCTCACCCTCAGGAAGCCTTCTTGTTCATCGAACACATGTGCACCGAGGGTTGGGTCACCTGGTATGTCGAGGCGATCATGGATATCCCGGCCTGGAAGAACTTCCCACGGGAGAACGTGAACAAGACCCTGGCCAAGAACATTGGCCCCGACCGTGCCAAGGAGATCAACAACTTCTTCCTCGATTACCTGAACGATGCGGGTGAGTTCTGGTCCTCCCCGATCGATGCTTTTGCCAGCGATACGCTGGGTCAAACAGTCGATGCTGTCCTGCACAAGACCAAGACTCCGCAGGCAGCCCTGGCCGAAGCGCAAAAAGTCATCCAGGCCAAGCTGGAGGAGACGATGAAAGCCTAAGTACGGTTCTTTTGTCAGGAGACAGGGCAGATCTGCCCTGTCTCCTGAACATTAATGATTCAACTCGGAGATTGTTTTACTGATAAGAAAATCCTGGGCTTGCATTGACCACTGAAATGGATCCGCATTCACGCGAAGGGTGCATAGGTTATGACAGAATCTGGCGCAACTGATTCGCTGCAAGAAAAAAGGAAGAGAGGTCTGCATTTATCCCGACAGGCACGAGAGAACATCAATGGGTATCTCTTTGTCTTGCCCTGGATCCTCTCGTTGCTGATCTTCACCGCCTATCCGATGATCGCATCGTTCTTCTTTGCCATGACCCAATACAACATCCTCAACCCGCCCAAGTGGGTTGGTTTGACCAATTTCGTCACCATGTTTACCAATGACCCATTGTATTGGACCTCGGTCAGCAATACCACCTACTACGTGTTCCTATCCGTCCCGTTGGGCCTGGCCTTTGGATTGTTCCTGGCAATGCTTCTAAATCAGGGACTGCGGGGAATTGGTTTTTACCGCACAGCTTTCTACCTGCCCGGCCTGGTGCCGGCGGTGGCAGGTACACTGCTATGGATGGTGCTCCTTGACCCAAAGCTGGGATTGGTCAACGAATTCTTAGGTCTATTTGGAATTGAGCGCCTTGGTTGGCTGCGAAGTGCCATCTGGTCGAAGCCGGGATTGATCCTGATGTCGCTGTGGGGTGGGACGGGAGGATCCATGCTGATCTTCCTGGCTTCTCTAAAAGAGATCCCCCAATCGTTGATTGAGGCAGCCATGATCGATGGTGCCAATGCCTGGCAACGTTTTTGGAATGTGACCATTCCGATGATCTCGACCACTATCTTCTTCAACCTGGTGATGGGTTTGATCGGATCCTTTCAGGTATTCGCCAGCGCCTATGTGGCCTCGGGGTCAGGAAACACAGCCGGTCCATTGAACTCCATGCTGATGTACATGCTGCATCTCTATCGCAATGCCTTCCGCTATTTTAATATGGGTTATGCTTCGGCCATGGCACTGGTGATGTTTATCGTATTGGTGATTCTCACCCTGGTGCTGATCCGTTCATCGAGAGCCTGGGTATTTTATGAAGCAACCACTCGCCAGTAGGAGATGCTGATGACTACGATAAGCAAACCCCAATACACCAGCGTGGTTAGGCTCCATCGCCGGAAAGTGATCCGAAAAACGATCTCGCTCTCTATTTCTTACTTAATTCTCACCATGATGGCAGCCATCTTTGTCATCCCCTTTCTCTGGCTGGTGGTAACCTCTCTAAAACCGATCAACCAGGTATTCACGGATCCGCCGATCTGGATCCCTCATCCCATCTTATGGTCGAACTACAAAGACGCCCTGACCACACCGGCCTTTCCATTCCTGAAGCTGTTGCGCAACACCCTGTTCTATGTCATCATGACGACCATTGGCACGGTGATTTCTTCTTCCATCGTGGCCTACGGCTTTTCGCGATTGCGCTTCCAGGGGAGGGATGTGCTCTTTGCGATCACACTTTCGACGATGATGTTGCCGGGGATTGTGACCTTGATCCCGACCTATGTGCTGTTCAAAGTCCTGGGATGGGTAGGCACCTACGCCCCGTTGATTGTGCCGACCTTCTTTGGGGCAGCTTTCAATATCTTCCTGCTACGCCAGTTTATGATTACCATTCCCTATGACCTGACTGACGCGGCGCTGGTGGATGGTGCCACCCACTTCGATATCCTCTGGCGCATCATGCTACCGTTGATCAAGCCAGCCCTTCTGGTGATCGGCGTGATGAATATCATGTATACCTGGAACGACTTCTTTGGCCCGCTGATCTACCTGAGCAGCCAGGAACAATACCCGCTGGTGATGGGGCTCTATGCCTTCCAGATGCGTTTCAGCATCCAATGGAACCTGATGATGGCTGCTTCGCTGGCCACCTGTTTTCCACTGATCGCTCTGTTCTTTGTAGCCCAACGCTATTTTATCGAAGGGATCACCTTGACGGGCCTGAAGGGTGTTTAACGAGCTACAGAGGGAGGATCGATAAAAGGAGAGATGGCCGCTTTCCAGCCTCTCGCTGTTCCAATCTTGTTAGATTCACAGTTTTTCTTGTCTCATAATCTTCTCCAATGAAAGGTATATTCCTATGAAACAACCTCCAAAAATCGTCTTGATCGGTGCGGGAAGCCATTCATTCGGCTTGATGACGCTGAAGGACCTGATGGATACCCCTGAGCTGCACGGCAGCCAGGTGGTGCTGGTGGATATCGCGGCAGATAAGTTGGAGCGGATGCATCGCCTCGTTGGCCGTTTAAACGAGATGTGGCAGGCTGGATTGAGCATCACCGCCACCACCGACCGGCGCGAGGCGTTGCCCGGGGCGGATATGGTGGTCACCTCGGTGGAGCGCAAGCACTACGAGATGTGGACACTGGATATCGAGGTCCCCCAAAAGCACGGCTGCCAGCATCTGTACGGCGAGAACGGTGGGCCTGGAGGTATGTTCCACACCCTTCGGCAGGTGCCAATGCTGCTGGAGATTGCCCGAGACGTGGAAAAACTTTGCCCGAATGCCTGGCTGCTTAACTTGAGCAATCCAGAATCCCGCCTGTGCCTGGCAATCAGCCGGTACACCACGGTCAAGAATGTAGGCATCTGCCTGGGAGCCTACATCACCCAGAACAGCCTGGCGCGCCAGGTGCTGGGTCTGCAACAGAAAGATGTCGATATCAAGGTGGCTGGCATTAACCACTGCCATTGGGTGATGGATATTCGCCGCACCGGTACGGGCGAGGATCTTTACCCCGAGGTGAGAAAGCGCATGGCGAAAGTGGATCCGAAATGGGAACCGCTCTCGCGCGAATGCCTCAATCGCTTCGGATATTTTCCTGGTCCTGCTGATACACACGTGGGCGAGTATCTGTGGTGGGGCTGGAAATATCTCCGCCCGGAGCAGACCTCCTGGATCTTCAAAGGCCCTGAAAGTGAGAAGGCACGCGAGGCAGAGGTCGAATCCCTCGCCAGAGGCAGCGGTCCGTTGAAGGAAGACGAGATGAAAATTCTGCGCAGCCTGCTGATCGAAGGTGGCCTGCGCTGGCAGACGATTGACATCCTGCTCTCGCTTTTAGATAACGGCAACCGTTATGTTCTCTCGCTCAACCTGCCCAATGATGGTTACATCAGCAACTTGAGGCAGGGGGCAATTGTTGAGATTCCAGCGATCGTCGGCGCCGACCGCATCTACGGCTTGCGAATGGGTGAATTGCCCACCCCAATTGCTGGCCTGCTCGAGCTGCAATTGTACATCATGGACTTGGTGGTAGAAGCGGCCGTCAAGGGAGATAGGAAGGCAGCCTTAGAAGCCCTGGCGATCGATCCGAACGTCCCCAGTCCAGATGTGGCAGAGAAAATTCTGGATGAGATGCTGATCGTTCAAAAAGATTATCTGCCGCAGTTTAAATAACCAAATGAACCCTCCTCTCTATACTCCTTTCCACACCCGGCGCGATCCTCTCATTTTGCCTGATCAATCTGCTCGGATTCACGCGCTGGCCAAGCGCATCCTTCACGAAGTGGGCATTGAGATTAAACATGCTGGTGTGCTTGCAAGACTGCAACAAGAGGGCTTGCGCTCCAGTGGGGAGCGGGTCTTTTTTGATCCCGTCCTGGTAGATGAATATGTGGAAGAGATGCGCCAGGTGGTTGCACCCTGGACTCACCATTCCCCGGCACCCAATGACGGCCCATTAGGATTGAGCGTCAGCTCCTATTCGTTATATGTACACGATCTTGAGACCGGCCGCGTGATCCCGTATAGCACCGAGCGGCTGATTGAGATGACCAAGCTGATCGATACCCTGGCTGATGAGCGGGTCAGCGGGACGCCACCTGGCATCCCGACCGAGGTACATCCTGATCTGCAACCAGTGGCCCAATATCGCATCGCCGCGCTGTATGCCCGCCAGGGAGCCACGCCGGTCGATCCCACCTCAGCGAAAACAGTGAACTATCTTTTGGATATGGCCGAGGTGATGGGCCGCCCGATCGATGGCCTGCCGGTGTATGTGCCTACCCCACTGCGTCTGGGTGGCGAGTCGCTGGATGTGGTACTGGCCTGCCTTGATCGCCTGGAGTATATCTCCGTCACCAGCATGCCCTCGTTAGGGGTGAGCGCACCCTTACAACCGTTCGGTGCGCTGGCCCTGGCAGCCGCCGAAGTCATCGGTGGGATGATTGCTGTGAAGATTGCCACTGGAAAGCCGGTCACTTGCCATGTCGATATTCTTCCCTTTGACCTGCGAGCAGGTGCGATGGTTTTTGGCTCGCCGGAGAACCTGCTCTTCCAGATGCTGTGCGCCGATTACAACCGCTTTTATGGTTGGGGGGAGGAGGGTGGCCCTGGCAACATCCATGTAATGGCCAAGCTGCCAGATTGCCAATCGGCGTCAGAAAAAGCTTCTATCATGGCGCTAGGTGCAGCGCTGGGGGCGCACCATTTCAGTTGCGCAGGAACCCTCAGCCTGGATGAAATCTTCAGCCCAGAGCAGCTCCTACTGGATTGCGAGATCCGTGATTGGGTGCAGCGCGCTATTCAGGGTGTGGCGCTTGGCGAGGAGGATGTGCAAGATTGGCTGAAGGAGATCCGGTTGGGCATTGAACGAGGCTTTATGGGGCGGGATAGCACCCTGGATCACCATAAAGAACACACCTGGTATCCCAGGTGGTTCCAGCGTGGAGCGGCTGGCCAGTGGTTTGAAAAAGGGGAGCCGAAACTTTCCGATCGGTTGCAGAATGAAGTACGCAGGCGGATCGCTTCGCACCATTTCGAACTCGATGCAGAACGGCGCCGGGAGATCGAGCGGATTTACCGCCAGGCGGAATTGGCTGTGGGGTGAACCATGACACGCTTTATCGTCGGTGTGGATGGTGGGACAACCAAGACGATTGCCCTGATCGCTGATGACCAGGGTCATATCCTGGGCGCTGGACGGGGTGGGACGAGCAACTGGACCGGACCAGATGTGGAGCGTCCCATGCGCGTGGTGGCTGAGACGGTCCAACAGGCGCGCCGGCAGGCTGGTTTGAGTCTGCAAGACCTGGAGTTGGGGGTATTTGCCCTGGCTGGGGCTGACTGGCCTGAAGATTACGAGCGGCGGGAGAAGGTGCTGCGAGGGCATCATCTGGCTCGCCAGATCATCGTCAAAAATGATGCTCTGGCTGGTTGGCGAGCAGGAACTCGGCAGCGCTATGGGGTGGGGATTGTCGCCGGTAGCAGCTCCAATACCTGCATCACTGCCCCAGATGGCCGGGAATATTGTTTTGGCTACTATGTTGTATACGGTGGTGCAGTGGATATGGGCCAGGAGGCGCTGTATGCTGTGCTGCGCGCTGAGGATGGCCGTGGCGCGCCCACCCAATTGAGCCAGGTAGTATTGAAGAGGTTGGGCTATCTCAATCCGGAGCAGTTGCTCAAGGCGATGGTGAACAACGAAATCGGGCTCACGCCGATTATGGCACTCTGCCCGTTGATCTTTGCTGCGGCCGATTCCGGGGACGAAGTGGCTTGCGAGATAGTTATCAAGCAAGGATTGGCGTTGGCCGAGTATGCCGCCGCTGCCATCCGCCGATTTAAGATGCAGGCATTGGAGTTTGATGTGGTTTTATCCGGCAGTCTTTTTAAAGGTCAGGGATCGCTGTTGGTTGATACGATTACTCAGGCGATTCACCGCAGCGCTCCGCGTACCAGGATTGTGAAGGCCAACCTTGAGCCGGCGGTGGGTGCCGTGCTGTTGGCATATGATGCCCTGGGCCTGGAAGTCACTGAAGAAATCATGAAAAACCTGCTGGGGAGCGCGCCTGGTCCTGCATTTTATAGCACGCTGGATGGAGGCAAGGTAGAACGCCACCCGCGCAAGAATTATGACTAGGATCACTTCGGCACAGGCCTGGAAGAATGCACTGGAATGGGTTGAGAAGGAAATATGGGTTAAATAAAAAAGAGAGCGGTGGTTAAGGTCACCGCTCTCTTTCTGGTTCGTTTATTCCGTTGCCCTCCTGCTAATTTTGACTGCCTGTGCGACCAGGTGGGCAAACTCGGTTACATCGTCATCCCCAGGAAGTAGTCCTGCCACTCTGCGAGCTTCGTGCTGAAGATCGCGCAGGGTGTAACCGGCTACCCAGGGGCTCTCCCGAAGAATCTCGGCATACATGGCTACAACGACCGCTAACTGGTAGCGTGGGTCGGCATCCTCGAAGTTCTGTGCCAGGTTCCAGGTGTTGAAGTTCCCGTTGATCTCGTGGTTCTCATCCGTCTCGGCATCCCGCCAGCGGAGCTGGACGGTAGCAATGCGACCTTCTGCTTCAGGGCGGAGCTTCACAGTGTAAAGTGCCACGGCACGCTGCCCGGCTCCAATCTCGCCTGCATCCACCGCATCGTTACGAAAATCCTGGTCGGCTACCGCCCGGTTTTCGTAACCAAGCAAGCGGTAGGTCTCAACCACATCCGGGTTGAAATCAACCTGCACTTTGGCGTCTTTACCGATCACAGTCAACACGCTGGTCAGGTTCTCCACGAATAATCGCTCCGCCTCATCCCTGTCATCTACATAGGCGTACTGTCCATCACCACGATCGGCCATTTGCTCCAAGAGTACGTCATTGTAATTCCCCATGCCAAAGCCATAGCTGGAGAGGCTGATCCCTTCGTCAACATAACCGTGAATCTCTTCCAACAGAGTATCCGGGTTGATATTGCCCACGTTGGCTACGCCATCTGAGCACAGGATCACCCGGTTCTCTGCTTCAGGACGGAAGTTTTCCATGGCCAGTTGATAAGCCAGGTTCAACCCGGCTTCCAGATTGGTTGAACCGCCTGGGGAAAGCTGATCGATTGCCTTCAGGATGCGGCGCTGGTCACGGGTTCGGGTGGGATTTAACACAACTTTCGAGGTTCTGCTATAGGCGACAATTGCCACACTGTCATCTGGTCGCAGCCGCTCGACCAGGAGCTTGAGGGCATCCTTCACCAGATCGATACGCCCGCTGTAACTCATGGAGCCAGAGGTGTCCACCAAAAGGGTTAGCGCCACCGGTTTACGCTCGTTCTCAGATACCTGATAGCCCTGGATGCCGAAGCGCAGGATGATCTCACCTTCAAAGGGTGCTTCGCGATCTTCCAGGTAGGGGGAAGGCGCGCCATCGGCATAGATAGCGAAGCCGATCTTCTCTGGATTGGGATAGCCGGGGTCAAAATAATTGACATATTCTTCGACCCGCACTGCATCGAAGGGTGGCAGGTACCCATCATTAATATACTTTCGCATCAGTGTGTAAGAAGCGGTATCGACATCCAGGGCGAAAGTCGAGAGGTGGTCGCGCCGGGTGTCTATTTCGGGATTGACTCCATAATCCTGGAAGTAATTATCGCGTGGTGCTCGTCCGGAGGGATTCGGCTGGTTGCCAGCCACCGGAGCAGAGGTGGAAAGGGGTAGGGTTGTAGGGCTGAGCGGGCTTCGCTCCTCAGGTGGATTCTGCTCGCCGATACGTTCGGGTTCAGCCATCGGCGCCTGGGTGGGTTGAGCTGCCACAACAGTAGGTGCTGCTTTAGGTTTTTCGGCTTGTTGCCGGGTAACCTCTGCCACGCGAGTGGCTGCTGCCTTCGGGGCGCAGCCAGAAAGCATTAATGAGATGATTAAGAAAACGACTAGCCATTTTTGGGTGTTCATCGGAAAATCCTCCTTTCAAATCAAAACGGTCTCTACATATAAGATACGCGTTTAAGCAGGAGAATCCTTGACGCCCGGTTGACAAAAATTTGATATTCGGTTGACAAAAAATCAGAAAAGGCGCGTGGAAAGGTGTGCTGCGGTCAGGTAGAGCATGGACCGTGGGAATGACTCCAGGTTGGAGAACTTAAGCGCCCCCAGGCAGGCAGTGTAGAAAGCCAGGTCATACTCGCGCCGCTGTAACGGGTTAGCCAGGCAGCGCTTGGCGATCTCTTCCACCGTCTGCAGCAGTGGGTGCCCGGCGCGCAACAACTCCAGGTAGCCTTGCTGCGTGGTGACCTGGATAGCCAGGACGTGAGCAATGAGCTCAACCTCCAGGCGGGCGAAGTCAAAGAGGGGGTGGCCCTGGCGAGTTTGGGCAAAATCAATCAACCAGACGAAATTTCCTGGCCCAACCAGGATGTTTTCCAGATTTAGATCGCCGTGAATGATCGACCGGCTGCCAACGATATTTTCGTTGAGTGTTTTTTCCAGATTTTCCAGCGGGTCCGGCAGGCCGAGGCGAGGGAAGCCCTGTACCAACCCTTCCAGGAGCATCCTACGAGTGGCAAGCACCCGGGCGGGAGTGTGATCGGGCGGCTTGAGCGATAGCCAGCGCAAGCGCAAGGCAGGCTGACCCGGAATCGGCTGTCCCAACAGTGAGAGCGATTGACCATCGGCGCGCAGTTCCTGGTTCGTAAAGTGCCCCACCTGCACCAGGTCTCCTGGTTTCAATGGCAGGTCAGCCAGCGCGGCAGTTTCATTCAATGAAACCATCGCCCGTCCGCGCTCCTTGACCGGTTCGAGGACGTAATGGGGTGGCAATAGGATATCGTACTCCTGGGCCAGGCGGAAGACGTAGGGCTGGCGTTGCATCCACCAGTTGGGGCTGAAGGTCTCATACAGCTTGTTGAGTAGCGCAGGATCTGGGTTAGCGAGCAGTGCCTGGCGCAGGCTGATCGGTTGGCGGCTTGGTTCAGCGATGAAGGTATATTGAAGAGCGGCCAATCCCTCGTTAGGTTCCCTGGCCTTCTTTCCACTCTTTACCGTCACCGGCGGCTGCTGGATGCGACCGGTGATGGGTGGCAGGCTGTCTTTTACATAGGCTTCGTAATTCTCATACTCGCGCTGGATGGCAGGTTTCCGGCCGATCTTTACGATGGTGTGGGCATCGGCCCGTCCATCCTGGAGGACCGGCACGCCGAGCAGTGTGCGTGCTCCTGAATACCCGGAGAAAAACTCACTTTCCAGGATCAACCGGGCATAACGGCGGAACAGTGCTCGCAGCAACGTGGCTTCGGCTGGCTGCAGGTGAATTTCTGGATGTGGCTCAATCCTCAGCTTATCGTTGGGAGGTAATATGCGCAAAGCTGCCCGCGCCGGGCGGGGGCGGTAAACCAATGCGACAAGTCCAAGCGAACCACCCAATACCAGGCTGAAGAAGCCAGATGTGGTTGCCTGAGAGCGGCTCAATCCTAGAACAGCCCGGACCTGGATCGTTATCCCCTTGGAATAGACCTGCTCCTCGCGTGCAGAGTTGCCGGTTGGAGATTGCCAGCGTAAGTAGAGCGCCAGGGAGAGGCGCTGTCGCCCGGAAAGGCGGGGGGTCAAGGTCCAGCGCCAGCTGACTGTCTTGCCTGCCGGGAGGATCTGCTCTACCTCGCGAGCCGGGGCGATCTCAAACGCCACACCATCCAGGCGGGCGATTGCCAGGAGCGTATATCCCGGTGGGCGTTCGATGGGTACTTCCTGGGTTTGCACCTGGTGCTCGGGGAACTCGGCCTCCACCTGGTAGCCCTCGCGGTTAGGGACCAGGGAGAGCCGGATGATATCCGAATCGCCCAGGTGCATCTGGGCTGGCCATTCCAGCTCGATGATGCGACCTTCTATGATAGTTGTTGGAGTAGGCAGGAAGGGAGTTGTCGGCTGTGGGAGTTCGGTGGCGATTGCGCCGGTAGTCGGGATTGAGGTGGGGGTAGCTGGTTTTTGAGGAAGCGGAGTGGGACTGGGCAAAGGCGCCGAGGTTGGTGCAGATGTGGCCTCCGCTGCAGGTGCCTGGGTGGGCTGAGGTGCCTTAGTGGCTTGAGCAGGCTTTTCGACCTCGGCAGTCCTTTTTTCCACCTGCGGTGCGCTCGTTGGAGCGGCCGCCGGAGCGCAACTGGCTAACCAACCTGCTAAGATCGCCAGTGTTAGAACCAGGAACCAACCGCGTTGCTTCATGGCACCCCTTGTGGCGGGACGAAGAGAGTGGGCACCAGAGTGGCCTGCTCATGCAACACCTGACCTGGCAACAGGGTATATCCTACGATCAGTAACCCCAGGCAAACCAGCACCAAGGCCAGGATTACCAGGATTACCCTCACTCGGCGAGACATGCTTCACTTCCTCCCAACCCATCCCTGCCAGGAATCACCCCAGGTCAGGGTAAAACCAATCTCACTCTTGTGACGTTCGCTTCATTGGGAAAGTTCCATAGTCAATAATAGTATAATACATAAATAACCTGTAAGTTCACCAGAATATAATACAGCTCAGTAACCTCATGGCCTCTGGCGACCAATTGGTAGTACCCGCACATGTCCACCTGGGATTCCTACCCCGCTGATTATCGTACCAAAGAAGTACACAGCATCCTGGCGGCGGTACGCGCCGGGGAGTGCCTGGCAATCGTCGGGCTTTCTGGGGCGGGTAAGAGCAATTTACTGGGCTTCCTGGTGAACCGGGCCAACCCAGAGGGCGATCTGGTGCTGGTGGATTGTAACCGTCTGGTGGAGGGCACGCCGGCTGGATTCTTCCGGCTTGTGCGGTCCAGCTTGGGTGATAGCCAGATGGCCCCAGACGAGCTTGCTGCACTCGAGCGGACCGTTGAACAGCGACTGCAAGCCGCCCCTCACCGTTTGTGCCTGCTCTTCGACCGCTTTGACGCTCTCTCTCCATCCCTGCTCTTGCCGCTTTCCAACAGCCTGCGCTCTCTGAGAGATACTCATAAATACCAGCTTACCTATGGGATTGCCACCCGCCGCCCGTTGGACCCACAGAGTGAGCTGGCGGAGCTATTCTTTGCCCATACCCTCTGGCTGGGTCCGCTCAGTCCTGGGGATGCCCGCTGGAGTGCGGATCAGTATGCTCAACGCCAGGGAATTGCCTGGGATGAAAAGGTTCTGCAAAAGCTGGTGGAGCTTTCCTGGGGATATCCCTCCCTGCTCAGAGCGGCCTGCGAAGCGGTGGCGGATGGCGCCCCGCTCGAGGTTCCCGCTTTGCTTTCTCACTCGGCAGTCCAGCAGCGCATGAATGAATTCTGGGCTGATTTACCCTCGCCAGAGGATTTGAAGCGCAGCGGCCTGGAAGGGCATCCAATGCTCCTTCAAAAGCGGCCTGCCTCCTTTGATCTTTCAGACCTGACCGCCAAGGAGGCCCTGCTGATGAAATACTTTCTGGCGCACCCCAACCAGTTGTGTGAAAAAGATGACCTGATCCGCGCAGTCTGGCCGGAGGATAGGATTTATGAAGGGGGCATCCGTGATGACAGTCTGGCACAGCTTGTCAGGCGATTGCGTCGCAAGATCGAGGTGAATCCGGCCAATCCTGTTTTTATTGAAAATGCGCCGGGCAGAGGATATTTATTCCATGCCCCTGGCATCTGATCACCGATTTTGTGAGCATCTATGCGTGCAGTGATTCAACGAGTACGGGAAGGCAAAGTCAGTGTAGAGGGTCGTTTGGTGGCCGCGATTGGGCGTGGTTTGGTGATCCTGCTTGGCGTAGGTCCGGGGGATACCCAGGAGAAAGCCCAGATGATGGCGCGCAAGATCGCCATGCTGCGCATCTTCGCCGATGACCAGGATAAGATGAACCTTTCCGTGCTGGATGTGAAAGGAGAGGCGATCGTCGTCTCACAGTTCACGCTCTACGCGGATACACGCAAAGGAAACCGTCCATCGTTCACCGATGCTGCCCCCCCAGAGATTGCCCGCCCGCTGGTTGATTACTTTGCCAGCCAGTTATCCCATCATGGAGTGCCGACCCAGACTGGCGAATTCGGAGCGATGATGCTGGTGGAGATCGATAATGATGGGCCGGTGACGATTGTTTTGGAGATATAAGAAAAAGGCAGGAACTCTCTTATCCAGCAGAATGTACCTGCCATAAGACCATATCCAACTGCACCGCCCAGGCACCGGCCTCCAGCAGTGCTTCCCCTTGTTCTTTGCGATACACCCCACCCCCGGCAATCACCGGCAAACCCCAACGCGTGGCTTCAATCACAGCCGCCAGGGTTTGGGGGAATATGGCCGGGCCATACAGCCGGCCGTTGACCCTCTTGCCATCCGGACCAGGGAGACTGCCGCGTGGCGCTCCCAGGCTGAGAGCACTGACCCCCAGTCCGGCAAGCTCTGATAGCCACTCTTCGCCAGCGCGGTTCAATGGCAGGTGAAGGACCAGTGGCAACTCGCCCAGTGCGGCTTGCATCATCGCCAGCGCTTCCGTCCCAGATAGGTGAGGAGGGATGCCCAATTCCAGTGCGCTGATCTCCTCGCGCCCTTCCAGGATAGAGACCATGCGATTGGCCTCCTGCGGCGAACCGGCCAGCAGATGAACCCAAACGGGTGCGGGGCAGCGCGCCCAGGCAGAAGCATGGTGCTTTAGCGCCGAACGTAACCCGGGGTTGGGCAACCCGCTGTGGAGTAGCAGCCCACCAGGATAAGGCAGCACAACCCGACCTTCAGCCGGTGTCCGGCGATGCAGGCTGATCGGATGGGTGATAAATGCACCTTGAGGTTCTGGCCAGGGCCATTCCTTCGGCGGACGCAAGCCCAGGCTGCCGGCTGCGTTCAGCCAGGGAGATTGAATATAAAGGTCCTGGCGGGGTAGGTTCATTTTTGGGCCAGACCGTTGGAGTTTGCTGGTGCTTTGGCACATCCTGAAGCCAGAAGCAGTTCTGCCAGGGGGTCATGTAGGGCGCTGTTCGATACGGGTGGATGGACGCGATGCAGACTCTCCAAAGAGACAACCACTTCTGGGACGGTCACCGGGCGACCGAGCTGTTTGGAAGTGTTGCGTACAAACAGGGCGTGCTGTGTCCGGTGGCAAAGCGTGGCCTGGATTTTCTGCTGCTTCACCGGGCTGATATCCAACACGAGATGGGCAGGGTCATCTGTGTTCATCAGGTGCGGCTTTGGGTGTTCGGAGAAGGAAGCCTGGAAGGTATAAAACAACGGCGCCGTCTCGCCCAGGGAGATGATAGCTATCCGGGCGGCCTGGTAAACCAGCTTATGCGCCGGGTGGCCGTATTCACCATTTGAGCCATGAGCAATGAACACCTCGGCGGAGTATCGGCGCAGGTAATCTACCACCTGTCCCGATAGTGTTTCCAGGTCCGACGTAAAGGGGTAGAGTGTGTTATCCGGCCCGATGCGCGGGTCAACATAATCTAAGAAGTCCAGGCTGAGACCGCCAAGCGCTTCAACTGCGCAAGCCAGCTCTGCCGAGCGTACAGAGCCCAGCTCCTCAAGGGGGCAGAGCGGAGGTTCACCTGCTTCACCGCCCTCGCCGCGCGTGGCAGAGAGGTAGTACACTGCGGCACCTTGCCTGGCAAGCAGAGCCATTGTCCCGCCACATAACATGGTTTCATCATCTGGATGAGCAAAGAATGCCAGTATGTTCATAGAATGTCAAAATCACTTAACTCAAATACTGGCCCATCGTTGCAGGCCAGCTTCCAGCCGCGCCGGGTTTTCACCGCGCAAACCCCGCAATCTGCCACCCCACCGCAGGGAAAATCCATGGCCAGCAGCAGCTCCATCTGGCAGGCATACCGTTTACCTGGTTCCATGCTCAGCCGATCCCGCAGGTGATCAACCTGGTGTAGCGGGGTGTCCAGTGCCAGGTAATCTGCCCAGGCAAGGGATTCTGGCAGGGCACTGAGTGGCAGCGCCTCCACCGACCGCGGCAGGCTTCCTGCCGGGGTATCGGTATAAAAGACCACGTCTGCCTGCTGTGCCAGGGCAATGGTTGCGAGCGGCAGCAGGCGCTGGAAGGGGGTTTCCAGTGCAGCCAGCGCCACCCGCCGCGCCTGGGCGGGCAAATGGAAACCTTTACCAAGCGGCCCGCGTAGCGCCAGCTCTGCTCCTACCGGCCAGGCATCGGGTAACGGAGGCGCGGTTTCTAAAATCCCTTCTTCCCAATCCGCTGGGAACAGAGTAGTTGGCAAAAGATCCAGTCCGCCTGGGCGGTTGGCCAGAAAGTATTGCCCTGGGGAAAGGCGGACGTGTCCGGGGCAGGTAATTCGCCCGGCCAGACCAAATGGGGGTTGCAATGATAATTCGAGCAGCTTGGCGGTGAATGCAGCCATAATGCTTGAATTTTATCGCTTTTGGCACTTGGTGGAAACCCCAGCAGGAGATTAATGGTTGTCTATATTAATCCGTATCTGTATTCCTGGCCAACAATGTACGGTAAGGAAACTCGCGACGGGCTGAGTAGATCCACATATATTGAAAGGGCGCACGGCTACGCCTGACACGCTGGAAAACAAGTATAATAACCAGGTTTATGAAAGCTTGTTTTTCAGGAGGAAATCAATGAACGTTGGCGCAATCTTCGGTTTTATTTCAGGCATTGCCTGGCTGGCTGCTATCCTGGTCTTCGTGTGGATTGTCATACGTGCTTCGCGCAACCGTCCAGTCCAGCGACCCGGATTGGCTCTTTTTGTTGTGCTGGTGCTTGCCATCATCCTGACGGCGGTCAGCTCTGGTATCGTATTCATTAATCCCCAGGAGAGTGGCGTGGTGATCTCGCTGCTGACGCCCGAAGGCTATCGAAAGGAAGCCCTCACTCCCGGTCTGCACGTGATCGTCCCATTTGCCGAATCGGTCATCCGTTACCCGACCTACCGGCAGACCTATACCATGTCTGTTGCGCCGAAAGAGGGTCAAATACAGGGGGATGACTCGATCTCGGCTCGTACCGCCGATGGCCAGGAAATCTTTGTCGATGCCTCGGTCATTTACCAGATCAATCCTGGCAAAGTGGTGGAGGTGCATCTGCTCTGGCAAAACCGTTATGAGGATGAGTTGGTGCGGCCGCTGGCGCGCGGTGTGATCCGCGACGTGGTTTCGCAATATGGGGTGGAGCAGGTGGTCAGCACCAAACGCGCTGAGATGACCAACACGATCAGCAGGAATCTGGGTGCCAAGCTGGAAGAAAACGGCCTGCAACTGGTGGATTTTGTGCTGCGAAACATCACCTTCTCGACGGAATATTCGGCCTCAGTTGAGCAGAAGCAAATCGCTGAACAGCAGGCTCAGCAGGCTGCCCTGGTCGTCGAGCAGAAGAAGCAGGAAGCTGAGCAGGTGCGCCAGCAGGCTAAAGGCCAGGCAGATGCGCAGGTTACCCAGGCCCAGGGCCAGGCTCAGGCTCGCATTCTCCAGGCCCAGGCCGAAGCCCAGGCCACCGTGATCCAGGCTGAAGCGGATGCTAAGGCGCGAGTTATCCAGGCTCAGGCCGAAAAGGATGCCCTTTTGCTGATCAACGATGCCCTAAAGAACAACCCGGATCTGCTCACCTACCAATATATTAACAAAATTTCGCCCAATGTGCAGGTGATGTTCCTTCCCAGCAGCGCTCCCTTTGTCTTCCCGCTGCCGCAATACGGGCCACAGCCTTCGACCACCACCACTACGCCGAGCAATCCATAAAAATCGGCTATCTCAAGAACGCTAAGCCTTCATTGCTATTCTTTTATGGCTATTCACCTGATATGAACGAGATTGTACCTTCTGGTAAACAAATTCGGCTGACCAGCCTTTCCTCATGCGCAGGCTGAGCTTCCAAGCTGAGCGCGGAAGCGCTGGCGCACGTGTTGCGCCCGATACGAGAGGTGTTCCGCGAGGAAGACTATCCTGACCTGCTGGTCGGAAGTGGTTCACCGGACGATGCGGCTGTCTGGCGATTGGACGATCAGCGCGCTTTGGTGCTGACCGCCGATTTCTTCACCCCGGTGGTCGATGATCCTTATGATTATGGTGCCATCTCTGCTGCAAATAGCCTTTCGGATGTTTACGCCATGGGCGGGCAGCCTTTCCTGGCGCTTAATATCGCCGCAGTTCCGCCTAATTTGCCTGCTGAGATCATAGCCGAAATCACCCGCGGCGGGGCAGAAATGTCCCGGCTGGCTGGAGTGATCATCGCTGGGGGGCACACCGTGCAGGATAAAGAGCCGAAATATGGGTTGGTGGTGGCGGGTTTGGTTGACCCACACCACATGCTGACCAAGGGCGGGGCGCAGCCCGGCGACCGCTTGGTTTTGACCAAGCCATTGGGTTTTGGCGTCACCACCACCGCTCTCAAACGGCAGCTTGCCACCCCCGAGGACGTCGCCGAAGTGGTCGGCTGGATGATCCGCTTGAATAAGCTCGCTTCGGAGCTGGCGGTGCAATTCGGGTTGCGAGCAGCCACCGATGTGACCGGCTTCAGCCTTTTGGGGCACGGGTTGGAGATGGCTGAAGCCAGCCGGGTGGGGTTCCGTCTGAACTATAAGGATATCCCGTTTGTGAGCTGCGCCCGCCGCTATGCCGAGCAGTGGACTTTTCCGGGCGGCGCTTCTGATAATCGTCTGTATTACGGCCATGCAGTTCGTTTTTCACCACAGATCGACGAGACCAGCCAGATGTTGCTCTTCGACCCGCAGACCAGCGGCGGGTTGCTGCTCTCTGTTCCTCCAGATAGCCTGGATGCCTTCCTGGAGCGTGCCGTTGAGCTTAAGCAGCCCGCCTGGGAGATCGGGGAGGTCATTCCCGGAGCAGGAATCGATGTGGTCTGAGCTATCTCTGCCATGGCAGGCCGCCCTGGAAGAAAGCTGGGTTGCCTTCTGTGCCGGTTCAGTGCCGATTGGCGCGGTGATCACCGATGCCGCAGGAGCCATCCTGGCGCGCGGCCGTAGCCACCGTTACGACGATCAAGAGCTCTCGCCCGGGCAGATAGGTCTGCATCCCCTGGGACATGCCGAGTTGAACGCCCTGCTGGTGCTGCCCAAAACGGTTGACCCCCATTCCTGCACACTTTACACTGTGTTTGAGCCCTGTCCATTGTGTCTGGGGGCAATTTACATGGCTGGGATCCGCCGGTTTTGCTATGCCTCGCGCGATCCTTATGCCGGAAGCGCTAACCTGTTAGGCGCCAGCTGGTATCTTTCCTACAAGCCGGTGCAGGCCGAAGGACCATTCAATGAGAAGTTAGAAAACCTGCTGCTGGGCTGGCAGGTGACCTTTTTCGCCGGACGCGATGGCGATAGGTTCTTCTCTTCTCCGGTTTATGCTCGCTGGGAGGAATCGATCCCCCGTGGAGCTGCATTCGGCCGCCGGTTGCACCAAAGCGGATTGATCGAGCGGTTTCACACCGAAAGGTGGAAAATCGCCCGCGTGGTGAATGAGTTAGCCAGGCAGGTTTAATGATGAGTCCCCTTGAAGTTCCCCAAATCACCCCTGAAGAATTCGCTGACCGTCTAAAGACAGATAGCCCTCTTGTCATCCTTGACGTGCGCGAGCCGGCGGAGTTGCATGCAGCGGCGATCAAAGACCGCCGAGTCTTCAACCTGCCGATGAGCCAACTTGCTGCCATTTGGGGTGGAGAGATTCCCGCTGCAATCCAGGATCGGCAGACCGAGATCATCGTACTCTGCCACCACGGCGAGCGCAGTTCCCAGATGACTGCCTTCCTCAAGCGACAGGGCTGGAAAAACGTGCGCAACCTGACCGGTGGGATTGATGCTTACGCCCTGCAGGTGGATCCATCAGTAGGAATCTATCGATAGGGGTTAAACCTTCTCCATCACCAGCACCAGGTCCTGCCCAATAGCGGGTTGAGGAACGACCCAGTCTCCAAGTGGATCGGGCTGTACAATCCCCAGCTCTTGCTGCTCTCCTGACGCCGGGTTGAAGAAGAAGGCGTGATATTTTATGCCGTCCTCCAGGCTTTTGATCCTGGGTCGAGTAGAATTCCAGGGGGCCAGCGGATAGGGAAAATACACCAGGCGCGCCTCTCCAGCGATCCCCGCGGCGTAGGGTTGGAAGGAATCCGCATCATCAGCGCACGGTTCCACCCACTCCTGGTGCGGTTCAAAGAGCCACCAGTGGTAGCGCTCTAGCAGACGCTTGCCCATCCCGATCTGCGCTGAACCTGCTAACTGCATGGCTTCCTGCCAGGGAGTATCGCCCCAGCTCATACCGTGCGGTGATGGTCCAAACGGCGCACCGGGTCGGTTGATCTGCCAGATGCCGTTGGCGCCATAGGAATACCCCATCGCACCTGAAAGCAGGCTGCTCCAAAAGCAGAATCGTTGCACATCCTGCCAGGCATATCCCATGATGCCTTCGTAACAGGTCTCGCTGTTGATCACCGGGCGCAGCTTGGCGGTGGCTACCACTTGCTGGATGTGCCTGGCCGCGGCGACTGCCGTCGAAAGGTTGCCATGCCCGGTCTGCACGAAGTTGAAATCCAGGCAAGCAGGATCGCTCAGCTCCTGGCTACTCTCGCCAAAGGCGCAGGTGTGAGCTGTGATCGGGCGGCGGTAAGGGTCGATTTGCCGCAAGTAGCGCCCAATTTCTGCCCAACCCTCTCTCTGAACCTGGCGGTCCACCTCTTTGCGATCTGAAAGGTAGAATGGCATGCTGACCTCGCCAGCCAGGCACCACACCACCGGATAAGCTCCCCAACGTGCAACGAGATAGCGCCAGTGTTGCTTCATCTTCTCCAGACCCAGAATCGGCAGATAATATCCCCAGGCTCCGACGATCAGTGGCACCAGCCCCTGCTCCACCAGCCACTGCAGCTTGAGATCGGCCTGGTCGAAGAAAGCCGGGTTAATGCGGGCAAAACCCACTTCCCAGGGGAATCCGCCCTCGTTGGCGCCGCGTCGGTCAAATGGCGGCATATCCGGGAATAGCCCGGCAACCAGGTGGATGACAGAGAAACCTTTCGTCAGCCGGTCAGCGGTCAGCATTTGGAATTCATCGGACCATTTTAAGCGGTCACAAAAAGCCAGCCACCAGGTATCCGCAAGCCAAAAGAATGGGGTACCATCCAGGTGCTCGAGCGAGCGCCGGTCGAGGCGAACTCCCAGTCCACCGTGCCGGTAGAGTAGGTGGTTGCCTGCATAAGGCTCTACCCGCACCGCTCCCTGGATTCCGTGCAGGCTGGTGTTTTCCGCATCTGAGCAAACAGTTTGGAAACGATAAGCGCCCGGTTTTGGGGCTGAGAAACGCACGCGCCATTCCTGGCCACCTGCCCAAAATGCCGGGACGCGCAGATCCAGGCCTTCCGGCGTGGTAAAGATCACATCCAGGCTGACTTCACCGAAGGGATCCGCATAAGACTGGCCTGAGGAGTAACCCCACTCGATGACCTGGTTGCAGGTGGTTTGAAAGGTTGTAGACATAGGATACCTCGCAAAAAGAAGAATGTCACGGATACATGCATTGAAAGATTTGACGACTTTTAAAAACCGTTGTAGACTGGTTTCAACAACTTGAATTCTCCTGGGAGGGTATGATGAAAAGATTGATGCTCTCGTTCCTGGCCCTGGTTCTGGTCATTGCGACCTTATCCGCCTGCAAGCCGGCCTCTGCCACGCTGCCACCAGCTCCGCAGTATCCGGTCTGGCAATATGCCACTGTGATTATAATCTGTCAGGTTGACAGTAAAAACGCCACGCTGGTCTGTCATAAACCGGAAGAAAAAGATTTGACCACCATGGAAAATACCCTCAACGCAATGGGAAGCCAGGGGTGGGAAATGGTGAGCGCCTCGCGCACCAGCCAGGAAGCTGGAGATTTGTTTATCCTGTTCTTCAAACGAAAATAGGCTAGAAAATCTCATACCAATATAGCGCCACCTCTTGTGTACCGGGCATTAAACCTTGGTACAGGAATTTATCGAATCCTCCCAGCTGAAAACCGCAACTCTGGTAAAATTGGCACGCCTGGAGGTTGATATCCTGAGTCTCCAGCATCATCCCTGGTAAGCCCAACTTTCGCGCCCAGTGCCTGGCTTGTTCGATCAATGCCCGCCCGACTCCCTTCCGTCGAAATGAGGGATTGACTGCGATCGAATCAATATAGGCAAAGCGGTTCCAATTTTTCCTGATGTAAATTTCGCCAGCTAGCTGGTCATCTAGATAGGCCAGGTATGCAATCCGCTCCGGGTTGCCTATATATAAAGAAGGGTCCAAATCGCTTTCATCATAGCGCTTGGTGTAGTCCGGTAGTTCCTCCGTTGTGTATGTGATCTGGTTCGACTCAACTCGCAACCTGAGACGCCCGGTGACCAGGAATTCGCTCTCACACTGTGCAGCCTGCTGCAGGTTGGATGAATCCAATTGCTTTAGCGTCAGTTTTTCCATCCTTTTCGATAGGTGGGTATTCGCCTATTCCTCTCCCTTCATTACCAGTTGATCTCCACCTTGCGCTTTTGCCTTGTGGAGTGCCTCCTCAGCACTCCTGATCAATACCTCCACGGTTGCACCATCCTGAGGGTAGACAGCCAGCCCGATCGAGATTGCCAGCGTTCTTTGGCTGCGGTCGGGAATGGTCATCAGGTCCTTGAACTCTCGACCTACGCTTTGGAGTAAAGGATAAACCTGGTCAGCGCGAAATTGCGGCAACAGGATGATAAACTGGTCACTCTCGTACCGGCCTGAGGTTCCAGGAACTGCTCCTGAAAATCGACTTTGTAGAAGTTTGCCAAATTTCTGTAACAGCAGATCGCCAGTCTGGTAACCCAGGACAATGTTGAACTGGTCAAAATGATCGATATCGACCAGTGCTAGGCCCAATTCAGAGCCGTTCTGGTCGGCCCGGCGCATTTCCCGCTCCAGCATTTCCTCGATATACCGGCGATTAAACAGGCCAGTGAGGGGATCATGGGTGGATTGCTGGCGCAGGGTTTCGGTCAACTCCAGGTTCACCAGTGCTAAAGCGACCCGTTCCGCCACATTGACAGCCAATTGTTGCCAGTGAGCCAGAGGTTGTTCAGCCGACAGGCGCAGGTGAAGTAACCCCAGGGTGCGGTTATTTGCGCTCATGGGCACGCACAATGTCGAAAGGTGATCGGTATGGATGCGAGTATCTTGCTCCAGGTGAGGACAGAGCAGGCCCGACTCTCCCGCTGAAAAGCGGTGAACTCGCCCACGACGTAAGGACCAGCATTGGAGCGGTGCGAAAAAAGATTCCTGAGGGGCTTGATCTCCCCAGCTCACGACAGGCTCCAGAAGATTCCCGGGTTGGCCGATCAAATACAAGGCTCCGGATTGTTCGGCAAAAAGCTTGCCCAGATACTGAGCCACGATAGTGATCGCCTCGCTACTTACCAGGCAGGTTTGAAGCAGATCCCCCATCTCGTTGAGCAAGCTGACCTCCTCATTGCGTTGCTCCAATTCCCGGACCCACAAACGCAGTTTTTCATTGGCTTGTTGCATTGAAGCTTCCGATTGTTTTCGTCCGGTAATATCCCGGTTGATGTTCAGGGTAAAATATTCCTGACCATCGCCCATCCGAATGTGGCAGGCAGTGGTTGAGACCCATAAAATTGACCCATCTTTCCGCCGATCGCGAAATTCTCCACGATATAGCCCTTTCTGGGCGATTTGTTCCTGATAATCCTTTACGAGGGCATGGAATTCTTCCTCATCGCCAGCGAACAAGGAGCGGCTTGGTTTTCCAATTATTTCATCCGGTGAGTAGCCATAGATTTCACCAAAGGCCGGGTTCACATATACGATCTTCCCCTCCTGGTTGACCAGAATTACAGCATCTTTCATCTGGCGGATAATTTGGCTGAAGATCTGGAGTTGAAGTTCCTCTTCTTTATGTTCGGTAATATCCTCAGAGACTCCTCCAATCCGGAAAACCTCGCCCAATTCATTACAAATTGGAAATGCCTGATTTCGCATCCAGCGTATTGTCCCATCTGGACGGACCAGGCGAAATTCGGTTTCGGATTGTTCTCCCAGCTTCCAGGATTCTATGGCTTCTACAATCCTAGGGCGATCTTCATGGAATATATGGTCCAACCAGGATTCTGGGTGGTTGTAGATGCTCTCCAGTGGATATCCAGTTATTTCGCTATAGGAGGGACTGATATAGATAGCTTGTTTCAGATCGGCCGAGAAGAGCCAGAGAATGATCCGGAGATGTTCTGCCAGTTGGCGGATGTTAGTCTCGCTCTTGTCAATATTCTCTTTGCTAAATTGAGTTTCAGCCACGCTTCTATCCTGTATATTTTTATGTAAATATACAGGAGAAGCGTGGCTAGCACAAGCCTTCTGAAGCTGATGAACGATCAGCCATGATCGGTTACAGGATTTCCTGGACTTACCTCAATCCCTTTAGCGACCGTAACCACGGTTCAGGATATAGTTCTCCAGGTCCTGGATGGTTGTTTCATGTTCGGAGATCACCTGCCGCACCACATCGCCAATTGAGATCAGGCCTACCAACTGACCACGATCCAATACGGGCAGGTGCCGAATATGCTTTTCGGTCATTAATACCATGCACTCAGAGATTGACTGATCGATCTGCACACCGTAGACGCCTTTAGTCATGTGATTCTTGACAGGAGCGTCCAGTTCACACTGGCCTGTTTTGGCAACAATTCGGACAATATCCCGTTCAGAAATAATCCCAGCGATCTGTTTACCATCCATGATCAGCAGGGCGCCGATGTTCTTCTCCGAAAGGGTGCGAAGAACCTCCAGCATGGTTGAATCTGGGCTCATAGTCCAGACCTGATTTCCTTTTACCATCAAAAGATGCCTTACTGTGACCATGACCACCTCCACAAAGATAAAGTATTTATATATATTATAGAGAATTTTTATCGAGTTTCAATTCCCTTGCTTGACCAATTCAGGCAGGTTGACATGGATCGGAGATTAGCGGATGCTTGTGGTATAGTGCCGCGTTCCTTCAATCGCCAGGATCTCTCCAAAATATACCCGATGATAATCCTGCTCGGGATAGTTTTGGTGAATGGCAGAGTCGAGGAAGTGAGTGGGGTCGTAGTCTTGCCAGTACATCTTGCGACACTCCAGCACCAGTTCGGCTTCAGCAAAGGTGGGAGCTGCTACCTTTCGAGCGGCGATAGGGGTCAGGCCAGCTTCAGCTATTTTATCTCCATCTCGCCCGGATTTTTGACCGAGTAGATTCAGTGCCTTGCGAAAGGTTTTTGGAAGGACCGAAAGGGTGAAAGTATCGTAGCGCTCCAGGAACTCACGGGTATAGCGCACCGGGCGCACCACCACCTGGGCAAACGGGCGGTCCCACATAATCCCCAGGCTGCCCCAGGAGACCGTCATGGTGTTGAAATGTCCTTTGGCGAAATCTCCGCTGGTCAGCAAGAACCACTGGCGATCCCACAGGTAAAACGAGCGAGTCCTCAGGTCAAGAAAATTGATTGGTTCGCGTTCCATGAATGCCTCCTATTTATTCTAGCACCAAGAGAGTAGCTGCTGGCCCCTCTCTATTCCATCCTTCTCTCGAAGGGTCGTTAGCTGCGGAAGGGGTCTGGAATCAGGCAAGTCCTAGCCTGAAAAACTCATTGGCATTGCCAAATAACCAGGCATGGGCCACCTCTTTGGCCTGGTCCAGGCTCAGGTATTCCATCTCGACCAGGCTGGAAAGTGCCATGGCAATGTTATCCCGGGCAATATCTGCGTGTGCCCAGGCATGCTCAGCCGTCCCACCCAAATCGGAGCCGTAGCCGTGAACTTTACCGTGCGGTACGCTGGAGATAATCTGCCGGAACAGGTTTTGGCAGTAGATGGGGTCGATGATGTTGGCCCAGCAGAAATCGATCGCTACGTTGGGGAAGTTCTTTACCAGATACAGAATCTCTCCACTATAGGGCCAATTGGCATGGAACAGGTCGAAGCGCACATCGCGGTGTAGTTCGATCACGCGGGTCAGGCCGATCGCATTGGTCTTGACAATGTCGTTGCGGATGCCAGCCATGTGACCAGTGTGGATCTGCACAGGCATATCCAGGTCGCGTGCCATGCGCAAGAAGGCATGGAACAGGTAATCATCCAGCGGGCGTACCCCATCCGGGTAGGAAAGACTACGACGGGGATCCTCCATAAACCAGTTAAAGACTTCCTCCGCCTGAGCATGGGTTGGGTTGCCATACTCCAGCGTGCGTTCATAGGCTGACTGGTCCTTGAAACCCACAGCACCAAAACGCTTGTAACCCTGGAAGATCTGCCAGCAGCAATCCAGATATTCATCCAGGGTGGTAATGCGGCGTTCGATCACATTTCCAATTTTTTGCACGTCTTCCTGCTGGCGGATAGCATGGTAACCCGGCAGACCGATCATTAGACGGGAGCGAGGCGATAGTTTGAGTGTGCCGTCCAGCACTTTGCGGGAGTCCTCCCAAACATCCTGCAAGCGAACGACGATCTTTGCCTCTTCCAGAATGTGGTCGAAGGTCTGCTCATCGGTCAGGTCCAGTAAACGGCTCTGCATACGCTGGAGCGCCTCGAGGGTCATCTGGTCCTCGCCATAAAACTTCTTGAGCACTCGCCACACCATCTGAGCATAGCCGGTGTAGCAGGTGCGCTTCCAGGCTTTCTCAAACACCGGCCAGCGTTCTTCAAGCGGTCGATCGTAGTTCACGATAAATGCAACATCCTCATCAGAGGAGGCGCTGACCAGGTCGCTGGAGAAGTAGCCATTCACCAGTGCCTCGATTGGATCGCGGTATTTTGGCCCGCAGGCCGAGGTGTGGTCATGGCAATCGAACAGCGGGGTAGATTCGACATACGCCCGTAATTCAGCATAGTTTTTATCGTTGCTTCGCATAGGATTGTCCTTCCTTTGGGTCAAAGATCTTTCTGAAGTAGCTGGGTGATGGTCTTTTCACACCTGTTCTCTGTTTTATGGAGTCCTCAGGATTGCTTTTTCCAACCGGTAGGCGATCGTACTATCCGACTGTAATTCTGGACCTCTGATAATATTATACCCATTGCGCTTCCAGAAGCGAATCGCCGCCGGGTTGTTCACTTGTGTCCCCAAGCTAATTGAGCTTACCTGGGGATTCTCTGCCACCTGTTGCTCTACCCAATGAACTACCTCGCTTCCCAATCCAAGTTGGCGGTAGGGGGCAGCAATCATCAGCAACTCGATAAACGCCCGTCGCGGATCACCTTCAAAACCGGAAGGGAGATAATCCAACACGCCCATCAAGTGACTTTCAGGGTCGTAGATTCCGCAGTATTGGCGACCTTCAGCCCACGCTCCTTCTATATCCTTGCGTACCATTTCTATAGAAGCCTGCGCAACTGGCCCCAGTGCCAGGAAGTCCTCACACTGGCGATAGACCTCCAGAATGGCATCCAGCTCATCCAGGCGCACCAGGCGAATCGTGAAGTTCATTAGCCTCTCCTTTCAACACTTTCAAACGCAAAGAAGGAAAATGTTCCGCGGCTCGCAGCAGAGATTCAGGCGAGCCATCCACTTCGAACCCCGCCCAGCGTGACCACATCTGGTTGGCGGCCGGATTGACCCGGTTAATTTCGGCCAGCAGGCCAGCCACCTCCTGCTGGGGAAGCGGTTCAGCCAGAGCGTCTACTGAGCGCCGCCCGACCTGCACCTGCAGGCGTGGGTGAGCAATTGCGTTGCGGTACCAATCGGTTTTCCACCAGCCCTCCCAGGCCCAGGCGGTAGAACAACACCGGGATTTTGAAGATCCAACGGAAAACCCTGCCCGGCCCATGCCGGGGCGTCAGGCGGGTCATGATCAAAGTCTCGACCCACAGGTTGATCTTTTGATTCAGTGCGCTAAATTTCATAAGAACTTCACCGTCGCCAGGGCCTGCTGGAATTCTGGTTTTCACCACAGGCTATTGAGGGAAGAATGAACTTGCCAAATATACTACCGAAGCAGCATTGGCAGGTAGTGGTCATAAGGAAATGAGGTCGTGCAATTCTGACCGGCTCCGGTCAGGTGGATATCGTCCACATACCAGCCGTCGGCAGTGACCAGGGCATCGGACTTCAAGCGGAAACGGATGCGTGCATCAGGCTGCCCATCCAGCTCCGAGAGGTCAATCGTTTCTTTTTGCCAGGAAAGTTGCGCACCGCTGCGTTGCCAGGCCGGCATCCAGGAATTGCCGCCGTCGGTCGAATAATCGACCAAGACGAAATCGTAACCGGCTTCAGTATCGTAACGATTCCAAAAGCTCAAGCTGAGTGAAGAAAGGCCTGCCAGGTTCAATGCCCAGGACGTGATCGAAGTGTCGAAATCGTTGCCATAGCCGCCGCCTGGGCTGTCGGTCCAGGCGTGGAGAGGGCTATGGGCACTCTCTGTGGTCACTGTCCAAAGGCCTGTGCTTGTCCAACCCAGATTGCCTCGTTCCACATCATCGAAGAAAATGGTGCAGATTGGTGAAAGGGAGAAATCTTGCTGGATTCCTTCTCCTTCCTGAAGGGTAATGCCCTGGATTGTAGCGCTGACATGTTGTTTGGCCGAAGCGGTGATATCGTATGTTCCGCTGGGCAATTCAAGATGGTAATAACCACTGGCTGGATCGGTTGTGGCCCGAAAGGAACCCGCTGTCAGAGCGGCTGCCAGTGGAGCATTGTTGCCTTGTTCGCGCACATATCCTTCAATGACAGAGGCAGTTGCAGGGTCAAAAATGTAGATAAAGACCGCGCTGGTTGCTCCAAAAGCTCCGCTGGCATCGCGAGCACGCATGAAGAGGGTATGCCGGCCTGGCGAGAGATTGCTGGTATCCAGGTCAGCCTGCACCGTCTCTACCGTGCTATCCAGGGCGCCATCCGCTGGTGTCATGGAGAAGGCGACCGGCACCGGATTGCTGCTCCAGGGAGGAATATCGATCGTGTAGCTTACCTCGCTGATCCGATGCACAGGCTCGGTGCCCACGGTGTTGTTATAACGAGTGTCATCTGCCTTGCCCTGCAAATGAGCCACGCCGTTCAATGGAACCACCGCCGGGCTGGCAACCAGGTCAGTCATATCCGGTCCAGCAGGTAGCCGATAAGGCGCCTGGGCAGTCTTGGCGGCATAGAGCAGCGCTTGCAGGTGATCCGGGTAGATTGTCCCTTCGAAGGTGGGGCAATCCTGGAGGAAACTGGTGCCCATCTCGATGGTATAAGCTGCCACGCCCAGCAGTCCATAGGCCCAATCGTCGGTGGATCCAGAGGTGGCATAGAGGGCATCCGACTGTTCCGGGGTATAGCCATTGAAGAAGGCCAGTTTTCGCCCCAGGGTTCGTAAAGCAGTGCGGTTGGGCGCCGGATTAGAGGTCCAGCCCCAGGGCCAGAGTACCAACTGGCTATAGGAGTGCAGGGTGATAAAGGTCCCCATCGCATCGGCCGGGGCGGGATCGCTATCGGCCGGACCGCGCTGGTCGGGAAAAATGCTCAGCACATAGTTCTGAATTGCCTGCACTTCCGGCTCGGAGGAAGGCGATGGGCCGTGATAGGTTTCCGCGCACGGGTTTGAGCTGGCTCCAAGGCTGCCCCACTTAAAATCGCTGTTGCGATTCAGGTCAACTCCCCAGGAGTCGGAATCGTAACAACCGTCGTCGTTATCGACATTCTTACGCCAGTACAGGCCGGTCTCAGCCAGTTTGCGCCCATCCGGGTTGGCCTGAGGAACGATGTGTATTTCGTTGTAGTCCAGCAGCCAGGTGACTTCTGGATCGCTGCCATAATTCTGCACCAGGTATTCAGCAAATCGTGTGGCGGTCTCGGCGGTGACATATTCGCGCGCATGGATAGCCCCCATCAGGAAAAACACCGGTTTGGGACCGGGGATGACCTGGTTGGTCAGAACCAGGGCAAAAAGGTCATAGCCCTGGCTGCCATTCGAGACCACTTTGTCCCAGCTATCGCCGATGTCTACCCATTTCGCTAGGCCAGGATGATTGGCTGCCAGGGTTGAGAGGTTGGCATAGGTCTCCTCAACTGTTCGGTAACAGGGATAGCCGGGGATGCCCAGCACCTGTCCAGGCAGGGGGGTGTTGGGCTGGTTGAGCAACGCAGTCCGTTCCAGGTCCACTTCCAACCGCTGTCCGGATTGGGCCAAAGAACTGGCCTGGGCCTGGGAAAGCATAGCGATCAGATAACCTTCTTTAGGATGGACCTCCCAGATATCCAGCTCGGCTGCCAGCCGATCGAGCTCGGCCTTGCTGGAAAAATACAGGTGTGCGACCACCGGTGAATGGCCGTTAATGGAGTTTCCGGCGGCTTCGGATATCGCTGCGCGGCTCACCTGTCTGGAGCTAAACGTGCTTACCAGGACCAGGAGGGCCAACAAGGAGAGCCTAAGGTGGCGAATCAGCCTCATGAGCTTAATAGAACCACCCCGGCAGGGGGCACCTGCAGGCGGTGCAGGCCGGCGGAAAGAGAGACCTGTTCCTGACTTACCAGGCCACCGGTGCAGTCGAAAACTTCCAGGCGGCGCGTTCCCAGGTCTGCAACCAGGTCCAGCACCAGGTTTTCCTCCAGTTTGGCATTGACCAGGAGGAGCTGTGGCGGTAGAGAAGTGCCCAGCGGGACAGCCTGAGAGGCATAAACAGCTGCCAGCAGCTTCTGAGAGGTCTCGGCAAGGACCAGGGGGTAGAACAGCTCGGGGTGCAAGGGCATTAATTTGCCGTCTAAAAGTACATCCCGGTGTTCGCGCCAGAAACGTAACCAGAAGCGCACCATCTCCAGGTGGCGCGCAGGTAGCTTATCCAGCAACATTGAGACCTGTGGAACTGAAAACAAAATATGCGTGAATTGCAAGGCAGCGCTTTCCACCGCTTCTTCAGGATGCCACATCAGCATATCGGAGTGCGCAGCAGTATCCCCGCAAAGCAGGCGGATATCCAGGGTGTGCAGCCGGTTGCTGAGTGAATCAGCCGGGCAGTCACCGGAACGGAACATATTGCCATATTTACGCATCAAGGGACCGATGTAACTCTGGCGGAACTCAACCATGACCTCGGGCTTAATGCGCCTTAATCGCTCTATGGTATCGGTCAGCAAACGATCGACTGCCATGGGCACCGAGGTGTAATCCCATCCCGCCTGGAGTCTGCTTTGAGCATCTTCCGGCACTTGGGGAGGGGGTGGAGATCCTGCTGGAATGTAAGGTTGGGTATCGAAGCTATCGACGAAATCCAATTTCAACCCGTCAATGTCCCATTCACCTACAGCTCGTTCGTAAAGCCCGATCAGGTACTCTCTTACTTCGGGGAAGCGCGGGTCCAGCACATACCAGTTTCCCCAATTGACTTGATGCAGGAACTTTCCCTCAAAACGGGGGTAGTTCTTGGCATAGGGTCCCATGAACGGTACCGAGTACCACAACAGGTATTTCATGCCGATCTGGTGGACGCGGGCGACGTGCGCCTGCATATCTGGAATTTTCGAGAGGGCTGGCTCCCAATCGCCGCAGTAAGCATAGCCGCGCGAGTTATCATCGGTCTGCCAGCCATCATCTACAATCACTGCCTCGCAACCCAGTGCTTTGGCCTGGCGGCACTGATCTTCGATCGCACCCGGGTCAACCGCTTGATGAAAGCTGTACCAGCTGGAGTACATCGGTAAGCGAGCCACTTCTGGTACGCGGGCCGGGCGATATTCTGGCATGGCAGCCCACCAGCGGCTGATGTCCTCCAGGCTTTCGTAATAGGGGAGGGGTCGGGTATCCAATCGCAAAGATGCCTGGTATTGTTGGATGGGTGAACCAGGCTCATGGAAGAGGTCGACTGAGCAATTGTAGATGGCAGTCTCCTCAACCAGCGCGGCGCGCACCGTAAGTGGGTTGAGCGCATCGGAAAAGGCGAAAGTCAGGCGGTTGAGGCCAGTGTAACTATGTAAGACAATGACCGGTGCACCTGAAGTGGCCTTGGAAGGATAACGACGACCGACCATTTCGCCCCAGTAGACATCAACACCGCGCCAGGGTCCGGTGAGTGGATTCCAGTGAGCATGGATATCCACAGCCGGATGGGTCCATTCCAGACGCAAGGGCGGGAGAATGGATGGCTGGGTGGCCTGGAGGAGCAGGTGGACCTCTTCGAGGCCTGGCGCCAGGGTGGAGCTGGTCAGGGAGGCGGAGAACGGCCCAAGATTGCCAGAGAGAGTGATCATGTAGCTGGAAGTCTGGATTGTGTTCATATTGACCTCAGGGGGAAGTTTGTCTATTATAGCAGAGGTTTGGCAATGACTATTGGAATCCAGTCGCTGGGTCACCTTTATCCCACCTCGGTGCGCGATTATTTATGGATTAGGGCGATCTTCTCCTGGCCTGTACAATCTTGGATTCTTAAATGGTAGCAGGGCCAGCGCCACCGCTTCGCCGATCAGGTCGGCGCGGGTGATCACCTCGCCACTCAACAGACCGATCGCTCCGCCAGACTGGTTGGAGTTCGTTCGCCCAAAGATGTGATCATCTGCCTCGCCCAGTTCCATCCCCTGGCGCATCATCTCGGTGACCGGCAAAGGGAGGAAAAAGGTGGCGCTCCGGCCTTTGCCACACTGGCCATTGGAGAGCACCACCGCCCAGGCAAATGCCGCCAGTTCACCGCTCATCTCTTCCACCCCACCTTCCATACCCACCCAGTAATCGGCTTTCGAGAGAGCCTGCCGGGCATTGCAGGCCCGGCCCAAAGCCCCCTGCAGGGTCTCCTGGTTGGAAAATGGCTGGTTGCGGACGCCGGATGGTACTTCGACGGTCTGGAATGCGAAGTTCTCCCCTGGAAACATGCGCCTGAAGCCGCGCTGGGCTGCATCCAGCTTGGCAGGATTTTGGGAAGCCACGATGACCAGTTTCATGCTAAAGCCCGCCGCGCGAGTGGATGACCTGCCCGGTGATCCACTGCGCTTCTTCGGAGGCCAGGAAGGCAATCAACCGGGCAGCATCTTCTGGCAATCCTACCCGCCCAAAAGGTGAACGGGCAGCCAGGTCGGCATATAACTCAGGAGGCATCCAACCGGTATCTGTTGCGCCGGGGTCGACGGCGTTGACGGTGATACCTTTCTGAGCGGCGGTGACCGACATGCTGAGGGTCAATGCTTCGACTGCCCCCTTGGTTGCCACGTAGGGCAGGCTCTCGGGCATCGGCCCCAGGCTCTGCCCGGAGGTCAGGTTGATGATTCGCCCGCCGGGACGGCCATCATGCCGCCGGAAGAACTCGGTGCACAGGAGCGCCATGCCGCGCAGATTGACGGCGTAGTGGCGGTCGAGTGCCTCGGCGGTGAGTTGGCCGAGGTCAGCCGGGGTATCGTGGGTGGCGTTGTTGACCAGGATGTCGACCTGTCCCAGCTCAACCTCGGCCTTTGCCAATAGAAGAGCTGGAGTAGAAGGATCAGCCAGGTCTGCTTCCCAGCCGGCTGCTCGAACACCCAGGGCCCGGATTTCTTGCAGAAGTGTCTCCACCTCCTCAGGCCGGCTGCCCCACGCCATTTGGGAATCATAAGGGCGGTAGTAGGTGAGAAAAATATCTGCCCCGGAGCGGGCCAGTTGCAGAGCGATCGCTGAGCCGATCCCGATCTTTCGGCTGGCGCCAGTGATCAATGCGATCTTGCCAGAGAGGTTTTGGGACATATTAGAGACTTTTTCGTGCGGTAATCGCAATCAGGTCGCCAGAGGCATCTGCCAGCTCACCCAGGGAGGGGTAAAAAGTTGCACCTATAAAACTGTGCTCCTCCAACAGCCGGTGATATTGCTCATCCGTGTAGGCCTGGAAACTCTGGGCGTAACGTGACACCTCACCAGTGCCGGCATCAAGGATGAAATAGCGAATGGTGACGGTAGAACTCCGACCGTCCCAAAAGTGCTCCTTCAGGCAGAAATGCGGCTTCTCGGAGAATAAGCCGCTTGAGCTGCTATACCAGGTTGACGGCTGCTGGCCTATGCGCTGCAAAGTCAATAAAGGGTGCGGCTCGAGCAGCAACATTCCGCCGGGCTTCAGCGCCTGGTGAGCTTTATGCAAGAGAAGGTGAGCATCTGCCGGTCGGAAGACGTTAAATTCTCCATAGATCAGCATCACCAGGTCGAAGTCATTGCCATAATCGGCTTTTCGAATATCCTCCAGGCGATATTGACAGGTCAGGCCCTCTTTGCTGGCCTGGGCGCGGGCGTAATCAATGGAAGCCGGGGAATAATCGATTCCCAGGCAGGTGTATCCCAGGCGCGCCAACCGGCTGGAATACAGACCCGGTCCACAGCCCAGGTCGAGGATGCGTCCCGGGCGACCGGAGAGCAAGCGCTGTTGGATCCAGGAAACATGGCGGTCGATCGTGGTGAACCGGCGGCTGGCAGCGTCATGCTCCTGTGAAAGGTGCTCACGCAACATGCGCTGACTGAAGCCGGGTTCGTACCAGGGGATATTCTCTCCTTCCTCCCAGGGCTCAGGAGAGAGAGGACGTTGAACCAGTTCGGTCAAATTCATTTTTTTATTTTGTAATCCTGCTCGCATTAACTCACCGGGTTGCTTGCCTGACTCTCAGTTTTGCCATGGCGCGAGTAGGGGATGAGCAGTAGAAATCCAATGGCAATAACCGCTTGGCCAGTCATCACGCCAGCGGCTTGCAACTTACCAAAAAACGGCACATCAGGCAGCAGGTGGCTTCCAAAGCCGAATACATCAGCCATGCCAGCAAAAACGGCAATCACGTAGCCTGTACACACCAGGCGAACGCCAAAATCGACAGCTATGCTCGGTTTTTGATTCTTCCACAGGGCCATCAGGCTGATATATCCGCCGATGCACATGATCGCCAGCCCGACCAGGAACACTGCAATCTGCACAAAACCGATGATTGGGCTACGGTCCACGCCAAAGATCGAAGGCTTGGCTCCGATCATGAAGATAGTAAACCCGATCAAAGTGATTGTCAGCCCGACCTGCACCCTGCGACGTGAGTAGGGGCGGGTGATGGGAGATATTTCCTTTGCAGCTTGGGCAGTGGGTTCGGGTTGAGCTGGTATCTCACTCATGTTCTGGGAGAGTCCTTTCCAGGAGCCGACGCCAGTTTCCACCCAGAATATCGGCTGTTTCTTCCGGCCGGTAACCACGCCGCGTAAGCAACGGCTCCAATTTCTGAAGATCGGCGATTGTGTTAATCTCAAGTGGGACCGATGGCCATCCGAATCCGCCGTCAAAATCAGTGCCTAAAGCCGCATGATGGGCATCTCCAGCCAATTGGCAGATGTGGTCGATGTGAGCCGCCAGAGTATCCAGCGTGACCAGCGCCCGGTCATCGGAGGGTTTCCAGCCGGGATACAGGAAAGCATTGAATGGAATCACCCCCATCACCCCATCTCGCTCGATGAGCCGGCGGATGACCTGATCGGTCAGATGACGTTCGCCGCTGATGTCCTTGAGCAGTGCCCGGGCATTGGCATGGCTGGCAATCACTGCCTCAGGATAGAGGTCCAGGGCTTCGAGAGCCGATTGGTCATTCATGTGCGAGATATCCAATGTGTAGCCCAGCTCCGCCATGCGGCTGAGCAGCGCTCGCCCCTCTTTGGTGAATCCTCCTGGCTCTTTGGTCCCACCACACAGTTGCCCACCTCCCCAAACTGGCCCCACCAGGCGCAATCCCATCTCCCAGTACTCCTCTAATGGACCTGGATCGCCCAGCCCTTCTGCTCCCTCCATGGAAATCACCAGGCCTACCGGGTGTGTCTTGGTGGGGTACTCGGCTGGAGCTTCCTCCCAGGCGGAAAGCACAGCTTTCAGGTCAGCCTGGTTGCGCACCAGCCGGAACTGGTCAGGATGGTATTCCGCCAGGCGCAGATACTCTTCGATTTGCTGCTGGTATAGCCGGCGCGCGTCCTGTTCATTGTGGTACACCTGGCTTTCATCCCCTTTCTGCCTGTATCGTTCGGCGACGATAAAAAGCGTGCCGAATACCAGCGCCACCTGACCCAGCTGGTATTCGGGCCAGCCGATCAGGGTATGACCGCCAGCCATTTCAGGGATATTCGTGTCCTGTTCGATACGGCGGCTCTCGTGAGCCGAGCGCAGGTAATCACGCCCAAGTGCAAGGATGTTAAAAGCTAGGTCCTCATGGCTATCGATGATCCAGGGCATAGTTTGGCTCCATAAATTAAGAAGCGCACCGGTCTCAACTGCGGTGCGCTCACTGGTTCAGGCTTGCTCAGGCCGCAGCCAGAAGGGCTGTCGGCAAGGCATTTATTCTTCCTCTTTATCCGACTCCTCGTTGAACATCTCGTCATCGAGCAGGGTCTGCCAGTCCATATCTGCATACGCCATCGAGTCCACTCTTCGCAGGCTGAGCCCAATGCGATGGTTTTCAGGATCGACCTTGATCACCCGTAAGGTGACCACGTCGCCTTCCTTAAGAACTTCCTTGGGGTGCTCGATGCGCTTTTCGCTGATCTCGGAGATATGAATCAGACCTTCCAGGTCTTCCTCCAGACGGGCGAAGGCACCAAACTTGGTCAGGCGAGTGATCGTGCCTTCCACTAACTGGCCAGGCTGGTACTTGGCAGCGCGCTTGGACCAGGGATCTTCCTGGAGCTGACGGATAGAAAGTCCAATGCGTTTCTTGTCGCGGTCGATGCTGATCACCTTCACCTTCACTTCCTGGCCCACCTTGAGCACCTCATTGGGGTGCTGGATGCGATCCCAGGAAATCTCTGAAAGGTGCACCAGACCATCCGCTCCGCTGATACTCACGAAGGCACCAAACTCGGCCAGGCTGGTGACGCGTCCAGTTCGTATCTCTCCCTCTTTTAATTCATCGATGACGCGCTCTTTGAGCGTTTCGCGGGTCTCTGTGGAAGCTGCTCGTTCAGAGAGGATCAAGCGACGGCGTTCGCGATCCACCTCGATGACACAAACATCGATCTCGCTACCGACCATTTCGCTCCAGCGCTGCTCGGGGGTATCACCGCTCAGGTTGGCGCGCCGCGAGAGACTGATCTGTGAGGCGGGGACAAAACCGCGCAGGCTACCCAGGGGAACGATCAGGCCACCTTTGTTATAACCGATGATTGTGCTGTGGAAGGAGCCTTTGGAGGCCAACATTTCTTCTGCTTCTAGCCAACCAACTTCTTCACGCGCCCGCGTGTATGAAAGCACCAGGTTACCGTTGGGGTCTTCTGGGTTGATCACGTAAACCGGGATCGGTTGCCCGACTTCCAGTTTGCTTAGCTCTTCTGCCAGGATCGCTTCAAATTCGCGCCCGGTGATCATCCCTTCCGATTTCGTACCAATACTGACCAGTATCTGGCCAGGGCTGATGCTGGCGATCACGCCCTTGCGGATCTCCCCTTGCTTGGGGAAATCGATACCAAGGCCTTCTCTCTCCAACAGTGATGCCATATTATGATTTTCGGCGTTTTCATTCTCGGGCATGACCCCCTGCTCGAGCTGGGCATCTTTTTGGTCCATACGATCTCTGTACTCCGGAGTTTATATGATGGATAGATTATAAGTGGTAAATCCATTCTTGGCAACCCTGGATTTCAAAATTCAACCAGATAGGTCTGATTTTCACCCTTCGAGTATGTGCTGATTGTATTTCCACCTGCACATTCACAAACATGATGCTCCAGCTGACTTTTCGCGGCGTTATAATTACTGCATCCTACTTTCTGAGGTGTTCTCTATGTACCCTTTCGATTCCCGGCAGGGCATCGGTACCCTGGTAAATCATATTGGTGAGGGTGACAATCCGCAAAACGCCCACATCACACCGATTTACCAGACCTCGACTTTCCGTTTCCCGGATGTGGATACCGGTGCGGCGATTTTCCAGGGCCAAATCCCCGGCTACTATTACACCCGCCTGCATAATCCCAACCAGGAGCAAGTAGCTAGCAAGATTGCGGTTCTGGAAGCCCTCGACCTGCTGCGTGCAGAGCTAGATAAGCCGCTCAATGAGGTGGTCGGAGGGCTGGTGTTTGCTTCTGGCATGGCGGCCATCACTGCCGCCATCCTGGCGCGGGTGAAGGGTGGGGATACAATGATTGCCCAGCGTGATCTATACAGCGCCACCTACCTCTTTCTGAGCAAATTGGCCCCTCTCTATGGCATCCAGGTGGTATGGATCGGCGATTCTACCCCCGAAGCTTGGGAGGCTGCCTTCCGTCAAAACCCGGCTGCCCGTCTGGCTTACGTCGAGACCCCGGTGAATCCGACCCTCAACCTGGTCGATCTGGTCCTGGTGGCTAAGATTGCCCATCGTTACGGGGCCTGGCTGGTGGTAGATAATACGTTTGCCACTCCCTACTGCCAGAGGCCGCTGACCTTGGGAGCCGATGTGGTGGTCCACTCGACCACCAAGTACATCTCCGGTCATGGGTTGGTGATCGGCGGGGCGGTGGTCAGCCGCCATACCGGTTATGTTCAGAATGAGCTAAACACAATTCTCAAAACCCTGGGAGGTTCGGCCAGCCCGTTTGACTGCTGGCTGACCAATATCGGTCTGAAGACCTTCGAGCTGCGCATGGAGCGCCATTGCACCAACGCAATGCAGATTGCCCGTTGGCTGGAGGGGCATCCAGCGGTCAGCCGGGTATATTACCCCGGTCTGGAGAGCCATCCGCAGCATGCCCTGGCGCAACGCCAGATGAACAGCTATGGAGGGATGATCTCTTTTGAACTGAAAGGTGGCCTGAAAGCAGGGGTGGCGCTGATGAATCGGGTGCGGCTGTGCACACTGGCGGTCAGCCTGGGAAGCACTGATACGCTCATCCAGCACCCGGCCAGCATGACCCATTCCAACATCTCGCCCGAAGCCCGTCAGGCGATGGGCATCAGCGAGGGGCTGGTGCGTTTCTCGGTTGGAGTGGAAAATGTCGAGGATATCCTGGCCGACCTTGAGCAAGGATTGGGGGAGAGTAAATCGGGTGAGTCGTAAGTTTATCGGCGCAGTTTGCTGATGATCTCAGCCACAGTTGCGGGATTGCCTACGTTGCCTGGGAAGATAATATAGGGTACGCCTGGCCAGCGCGAACCCGGTCCCAGGCTCCAAACTGGCACTCCCGGATGCACTTGGCCCAATACCCTGGCAGCACGGACATTCAACGCGGCAGTTGCCAGGTCGCTGGAGGTGATGCCGCCTTTGCCGAGGATGTAACGCGGCTGATGTCTCACACGCCGGACAACCTCGACCAACGCTTCTGAGACCTGCCGGCCAATTGCCAGACTGGCGGACTGGCTCTCACCTTGGATGACTTCTCGGCTGGTAAAAATTAGCGCATCTCGATTCTCCTGCAGCGCTCGGTTAAGGCTATCAGCCGCTTTTTCGATTGCCGGCTCGCGCTGGCCTGGTTCTATCACCTCTGGAACGGGCAGCTCCACAGCCGTCACACCTGGCAAGGAGCGCGCGGCTTCAAGCTGAGCTGAGCTGCGCGGCACGAACGAGCCAAAGACGATCAGACTGCCTCCTGGGGGGCGCCCGCCGACCAGCTCCTGCTGGGTCAGCAGCGGCCGGTCATTGATCCCGGCGGCAACTTTGACGAATGAGGCCGCGCTGCGGAAGAGGAAACGCCTGCCTTCCCCTTCGACCTGTGCCAATCCCAGGGTGAATACTTCCAGGTCGCGCTCTTCAGCAGCGTTAACAATAATGACCCTCCCGTTGTATGCCAGGCGGAGCTGATCCGCAGCCGCCTGGGGTCCACCTCTGCGCAATGTTTCCAGGGAGATGGTCATTACTTGGCTAGCTCTGGTCTTCCCGCCAGTCTTCTCCTCGACCCACTCCGGGAGGTAGGAATGCTGGTAGCCGAAGGCCGGGTCGCGGGCGTAAGGTGTCTGGGCAGCAGGGACCAGGCGTGTTCCTTCCTGTACCCAATGGATATTGTGGATCGTGAAGCGCTCTCCCTCAGCAAAGAAAGGTATCAGGCATAGGCCATCAAAGGGAGTACCCTGTTCCGCGACGAGTGCCTCGCTCAATGCATCGACTTCACCAGGGTAATGGCCACGCAGGGTCGAATCGCTCCGGCTGACCACGGTAAGTGGTCGCCCAACCTGCCTGGCCGCCTGGAGGAGATGAATGGCGACTGTTTGATTGAGCGCTTGCGCTTCGGAAAGTGGTAGACTGCGCGAGTTGGTCAGGATGTACAGCGCTGGTTCACCAGCAGAAAGCGCCTTGACCAGGCCGGATGGTTCCCAGCTGGTCAACACCCACACATCATGGACGGTCTGGGTACCGGTCGGGTCATCATCCAACGCCACCACGCAGCGCCTGGTTTGAGCATTTTGTGCGGCGATTTGCGATCGCAACCCGCTCTCAGGCCACGAAGGAGGCAGACTGCCAAATAGATTTATCTTTTCGATTGGAGTTGGTTCAGGCATAACCCGATTCTACCCGCAGTCTGGCTGGCGTGGCAACCAGCAAGGGACCTGGGTCTCAAACATGCTGTAGTTTTCGTAGGATGACTGGCTTTTCCTTTTCGTAAGTGCCGTTGGTTGTGTTAAAATAAATTGGAGTCAGAGTTTATCCATACGAAAATAATCAAAAGCTGCCTGATGAACCAGGAGGATTCCATGACGCATCCTTTGGTTGTACAACTCCGCTTTGCTCGCTATGAGCTGGCGCGCGGTTTAGAAGGCGTTTCTCCAGAAGATGCGCTCAAGCGCCTGGGCCCAATGAATTCCATCAGCTGGATTCTGGGTCATCTGGCGAATCACGAAGATCATTACTGGAATGTAGTGGCGCGCGGTTTTTCGGCGGTGCCTGGCCTGAACGAACGGGTGGGTTACCGTCAGCCGGCTAGTACCCCAGCGCTGGATGAGATGTGGGGAGCCTGGCGCAAGGCTACCGCAGAATCAGACCCGTACCTGGATACGTTGACCCCTGAGCTGTTGCAGACCTTCCTGCAATTCCGGGGCAAGCCGCGCCCGGAGAGTATTGGCACAATGCTCTACCGGACCATCTACCACTATTGGTTTCACCTGGGTGAAGCGTTAGCTATCCGCCAAATGCTTGGACATACTCACCTGCCTGAATTTGTGGGTGAGATGAGCACGGCGGTATATACGCCAGAATGAACTCCATCCATAAAAGCATTTTTAACCTATTTTTTCTGAAAGGCCGCTATGTCTACCGAACTGCTGAATGATTGGAATGACCATCGGGTCACCGGGCTTAACCGCCAACCGGCTCACGCCTCGTTAATGCCCTTTGCAGATGAATCTTCTGCTCTCGCCGGGGAACGATCCGCCTCTCCATACTATAAACTATTGAATGGTGAGTGCAAGTTTAAATTATCTTCCAGCCCGGCGACCGCTCCCCAGGGTTTTTATCAGCCCGGCTTTGATGCCAGTTCGTGGGATACAGTGCGTATCCCGGCAAATTGGCAGATGCAGGGATATGATATTCCTCGCTACACCAATGTGCAATATCCCTTTCCACCTGATGATTACCCACGCGCCCCGGAAGAGGATAATCCGACTGGTTCTTACTTGCAGACTTTCACAATCCCTCCCGAGTGGGAGGGGCGGCAGGTTTTCCTCTGCTTTGAAGGTGTTGATTCAGCCTTTTATGTCTGGATTAATGGGCAACTGGTTGGCTACAGCCAGGATAACCATCTGCCAGCCGAGTTCAATATAACTTCCTACCTGCAGGCCGGCGAGAATACCCTGGCGGTGCAGGTCTATCGCTGGACGGCGCCTGGCTACCTGGAGGATCAGGATGGCTGGCGGTTGAGCGGTATTTACCGCGATGTGTACCTGTTTGCTGCACCCCGCGTGCACGTGCGTGATTTTTGGGTGCGCACTGAGCTAGATGCGCAGTACCAGAATGCTCAGGTCAAAGTGCGTACCACCGTACACAATTACTGGACTGAGAATCTGGGCAGTTTGCAGCTTGAGCTAAAATTGTACGACGCAGAAAACAACTCGGTCTGCGATCATCCCTGCCTCAGCCCGGTGATGGTGGGTGCGGGCCAGGATATGGTAATCAATTTCTCGCAGCCGTTTCCCAATCCACGCAAATGGTCCGATGAGGATCCTTATTTATACACGCTGTTGATCTCTCTCAAGGATACTTCAGGAAAAGTATGGGAAGTGCAGAGCTGTAAGATTGGCTTTCGCAAGGTTGAATTGAAAGAAGGACGCCTGCTTTTGAATGGCAAACGGTTGATCTTCAAGGGTGTAGACCGGGTGGAGCATGATCCATTCACCGGCCACACGCTCAGCACCGAGACGATGCTCAAGGATATTCTCTTGATGAAGCAATTCAATATTAACGCTGTGCGTACCTCTCACTACCCCAATGACCCGCGTTGGCTGGACCTGTGTGACCGTTATGGCATCCTGCTCTATGATGAGATGAATATCGAATCGCATGGGGTGTGGGATCGACCGGCTAAAGACCCAACCTGGAAGGCTATCTTCTTGGACCGCGCCACGCGGATGGTGGAGCGCGATAAAAACCATCCCAGCGTGGTAGTCTGGTCAATGGGCAATGAATCGGGTTTCGGACCCAACCATGAAGCGATTACCGCCTGGCTGCATCAAAATGATCCTACCCGCCTGGTGCATTACCATCCGGCTGAAGACCATCCATGCGTGGATATTCTCGGACCCATGTACCCAACCGTTGACCGAATTATCAAAATGGCTCAGGATTCCAAGGAAATTCGTCCGGTGGTGATGTGTGAGTACGCTCACTCGATGGGGAACAGCACAGGCAACCTCAAAGAATATTGGGATGCCATCGCCACCTACCCGCGCCTGCAGGGTGGCTTTATCTGGGACTGGGTGGATCAGGGCATCCGCCAGGTGACCCAGGAGGGAGTCGAATGGTATGCCTACGGCGGCGATTTTGGCGATATCCCGAATGACGACAACTTCTGCATCAATGGGTTGATCTGGCCGCATCGCCAGGAGCACCCCGGCCTGTGGGAATACAAGAAAATCCTCCAGCCAGTTAATATAAAAGCGATTGACCTGCTGGCAGGAAAGATCGAAGTGTCCAATGGATACTTGTTCCGTGATCTCAGCCATCTGGAAATCACCTGGGTTTTGACTGCTGATGGCAAGACGCTTGCATCTGGAGTCCTACCGCGGTTGAAAATTGGTCCGGGTGAGAAGGCGCTGCTTCAGGTACCCTACTGCGCCCCTTCCCTCCAGCCGGGCACCGAGTACTGGCTTACGGTCAGCTTTGCACTTGGAGAGGATACGTCGTGGGCGCAACGCGGCCACGAGGTGGCCTGGGAGCAGTTCCAGATCCCGCTGCCGGTCCCAGCCGCTCCCATCGCGATCACCCTTGGCCGGGCACCCCTTAAGGTGGCAGAATCTGGCGCTCATCTGCTCTTTTCTGGCGCCGATTGGCGTCTGACCTTCGACCGGTATGCTGGCAAGATCACTGCCTGGCAGTATCGCGGATCAGAGCTGGTACGCAAAGGCCCGGAGCTAGAAATCTGGCGCGCCCCTACAGATAACGACGCTAACACATGGGGGGATCAGACAGCAGCCCTGCAATGGCGTGATGCTGGTTTTGATTGCCTGGTAGAAAAGATGCAGGATTTCAAAGTTGAACACCTGGATTCACATTCAGCGCGCTTGCATGTGCATTCGGTTAGCGCTCCTGTGCGGCCGGCGGAGCTGCAGCTTTCAACCCGCTGGAAGATCATGTTGGGCAACCTGGGCAACCTGATCACTGAGTTCATGCCGCCGGAGGAAATCCAGAAAGTGGGTTCGGCTTACAGCATCGACTATGATCAGCTCCCTGGGCCTGGAAAAGCAGCGAAGGTACGAACTCTGTTGGCGCACCTGGATGAACGAAATGCAATCACTCCTCTGATTATGGCTCTCGATAAAATGGTGCAGGGGTCAGAGGACCTGCCGCTGCCCGAAAGCGCTCGCAAGCATCTTTCCGATCTTGCCCAATTGCCGCCGGAGCAGTTGAAGGCAGCCTTTGCTCTGAAATTTAATGCCCGTTTCGATAGTGACCTGGTTTATACGATCTATGCCAGTGGTGATGTGGTCATCGATCAAAAAATTGTTCCGGCTCCTGGACTGCCGCAGTTGCCTCGGGTGGGTGTGCAAATCATTCTGCCTGGCACCTACACTGACTTCGTCTGGTATGGGCGAGGCCCGCAGGAAACCTATTGGGACCGCAAGCTGGGTGCTCGGGTCGGCGTTTACCACAGCACGGTGGATGAGGAATACATCCCCTATATCAAACCCCAGGAGTATGGCAACAAAACGGATGTGCGCTGGGCGGCTTTGATCAATCGCCAGGGGATTGGCTTGCTGGCAGCCGGCAACCCGTTCTTGAACGTCAGTGCGCATCCCTTCAGCATCGAAGACTTGGCTTCAGCGCGTCACACCCATGAGTTGAAGCACCGTGATGAAATCTACTGGCACCTGGATCATGCTGTCACTGGGCTGGGCAATGGAAGCTGCGGGCCGGGTGTTCTGCCGCAATACCAGCTCACCGCTGCTGAGTATTCCTACAGCCTGCGCCTTAGGCCGTTCTCGCTGGTGGATGAGCTGCCAGTCGATCTGGGCAAGCAGGTGATTGGTTGAAAATCGATCCGCCATGCCCACCTGGTTTGATGCGCTAAGGCATCGCACTCAACAGCTCAAGCGCGAGACGCTGGCCCTCAGCCTGTCTTACCGCGACCCGCGCACCCCCTGGTATGCCCGGGTTTTTGTAGCCGCAGTGGTGGCGTATGCTTTCAGTCCAATTGACCTCATCCCGGATTTCATCCCGGTGCTGGGCTATCTGGATGACCTGCTCATTGTCCCGGGGGGTATCTACTTGGCGCTGAAGATGATCCCGCCGGCTGTGTTACACGATGCTCGCCAGCAGGCTGATACCTTGATGCTGGGCGGAGAAAAAAAGATCGGTTGGATAGGAATGCTGATCGTACTTGCCATCTGGTTGGGTGTGGTGATGGTTATCGTAAAGGGGATCTGGTGGGTGTACCTTTCCCGCTGATTCCCCTGTTTTCATAGAATAAGGTGATGAATCAGGCCCAATTCCTTCTCGGTTTCCTTTTGGCGGTTGCTATTTCGCTCCTCTCTTATGCGGCTCGCAGCCTGAGCCTTAGTGGAGCGGTGACAGCAGTAGTGCTGGGCACGGTGGTCTTCGGCCTGGGCGGGTTGGGTCCAGCGGTTTTGTTGATAGGCTTCTTTGTCTCTGCAAGCTTGCTTTCGCGCGTCTTCCGAAACCGCAAGCGGAACCTGGCGGAGAAGTTCTCCAAGGGCGATCGACGCGACTGGGAGCAGGTGCTCGCCAATGGCGGGATTGCCGGGCTTTTCGTGCTGCTCTCGCTGGCCTTTCGCGAACCCTGGACTTATCTTGCGTTGGCTGGCACCCTGGCAGCGGTGAACGCTGACACCTGGGCTACTGAACTGGGGGTGCTCAATCCTACCCCACCGCGCCTGGTCACTACCGGTAAGCCAGTTGAGCGTGGCACTTCCGGTGCTATCTCACTGGTCGGTACGTTGGCGGCTTTGGCTGGAGCATTGTTTATTGCTATCCTGGCAGTGATATTTTGGCCGGGGAATGAGCTGGTAACGGCCGGCCGGGTACTGATGCGCTTGTTCGCCATCAGCCTGGCGGGGTTGCTGGGCAGCCTGGTGGATTCGCTTTTAGGAGCCACTATCCAGGCCATCTATACCTGCCCATCATGCCAGAAGGAAACCGAGCGCCACCCGCGCCACACCTGTGGTGCTGAGACTGTCCTGAAACGTGGTTGGCATTGGATGAACAACGACTGGGTGAATGGTGTCTGTGCTTTGGTTGGGGCACTGGTCGCCGGGGCATTCGCCCTGGCATTGCCTCAACCGTTGGGTTTGTTTGCAACTCTGGAAGGAGGTCCTCCGATGGTTGAGATCCATCTTTCCTCGCCGGCTTTTGCTGATGGCGAGACGATCCCGGTGCGCTTTACCTGTGATGGCGAGAATCTATCCCCGGCTTTGAATTGGAGCGGGATTCCCACAGGGGCGCGCAGCCTGGCCTTGATTGTTGAAGATCCAGATGCCCCATTGGGCACTTTTGTCCATTGGGTGATTTACAATATGATGCCAAATCTCTCTGGTCTGCCACAAGGTGTCCCAACCGAGGCGGTGGTCAAGAATATTGGACTGCAAGGCAGCAGCGGTTTCCGCAAGCCAGGATATGGCGGTCCCTGTCCACCGTCGGGCAAACCCCATCGTTACTACTTTACCCTGTATGCCCTGGATCTCGATCCCAGGCTCCCGCCAGGACTAAATGCCAATGAACTGAAAAAGATGATGAAGGGCCACATCCTGGGTCAGGGGCAGTGGATGGGGAAGTATGGTCGAAAATAGGATAGTCTAATCTTGAATTGAGATTGCCTGCTCAGGGCACTGATCGAGAGCTTCTTCGGCGGATTTGCGGTACTTCTCCGGCACCGGGTCCAGCTTGACAATGGCAACATCACGGCTGCCCAATTCAAAGAGGTCAGGTTCGATTCCTTCACAAATTCCGCAACCCATGCAAACATCCGGATCAATGATGACCTTCATGCGGTCCTCCTGCTAGAATATTGACTCATTATACTGGATATCATGGGTTGGCAGGGACGGGGGTATGGGTCGGTAGCCCGTAGCCCCAATCCGACGGGTGAACATCGCCCCAGGTGATCTTGGGACATTCCAGGGTGATCGGGTTGGGGAGCGTTCCGTTCCAGCAGCGGGCCATCTGCCAGGAGCGGACGAACCTTACCTGGTTGCTCCACTGCTCAACCCCATCAGCGGTGCGCACAATCAACCGGTATGTGACCTTCCAGAGAGGTGGATTCACCACGTAGGTGTGAGTAATGGTCACATAGGCCTGGTTTGGGGTACCCTCCACTGGGGTCAGTTCTTCAGTTAACCAAGGCGATGGTTCGGCATACTTGGCATAGTAGAATTCCAGTTTGGCACCCTTGGGGACGGGTTGGTTAAAGTTGAAGACGAATGTGCAGCTTGCCGCAGGATAGACAAGCTGTGGAAGGTCCTTGATCACTTCAACCGGCTTGGCCGAGCTTGGCATTAACCAGGGTTTGGTGGTGTCCATATTAGCAGTAAGGGCTGTTTGAGGCAGGCACCAGGCATTGAAACCATCCGACCCTGCAACAACAGCCAAAGTGGGGGTTATAGTCGAAGTGAAGGTCGGTTCAGGGGTGGGGGTAGCTGGAATGGAGGTGGCAGTCGGTGGTGGAAGGGTAAAAGTTGCAGCGGGGGTTGGGGTGTTGGTTGGTGCCGTTGTGCGGGTACTGGTCGGTAGGGCGGAGGTTGCAGGGATATTGGGGATCGGCGTGGTTTTCACCGGGCTGCAAGCTGCCAGGGAAAACAAGGTCAGAGCCACGCAGACCAGGTGGCAGCAGGGAAGCTTTTTGGAAATTAGTTTATTCATAGGCCCTTCGATAGTTAGGTGAGGATATCTGTGGTGAGAGGAAGAGGCTCTAAAGTACTCAGGTATGCCTTTACCTTATTCTTCTTCAGTGACTTCTCCACTGACCGGGTAATGTTGGCGGATATAATATTGGTGCAGGCCATAAATCAATCGTTGCTGATACAGCGCGGCTCGGTCTGGAGGGGCATCGAATTGATCCGCAAACTCTCGGACCAGATGGGCTGTTTTCTCCGGAGGAGCATCTTCTTGCGCCAGCAGTGCAATCGCCTGTTGGACGTTTTGTAGAAATCGCATTTGCTTGCGAATTTCATCGTGATGGATCAGCCCTCCACGGCTGGAGACGATCAGGTAGTTTTGATAAACTGGCGAAAGCAGTTCCTGTAAGGCGTCTAACCAGGTAGGCAGGTGAGCACCAGCCAGGAAAGGTGGTTGGCCTGGGGTGACAGCGTCGCCGATAAAAACAATGTGGTGTTCCGGGAGCACCACCCATATAGCTCCAGCGGTTGGACCTGGGCGGTGTTCGAGCAACAGCGGGTAGTTGTCCCAATGAATATACATCTGGTGGGTGAAAGTGATTTCAGGAGGAGCCCACCGGATGCTGCCCAGGTTATTATATAATTCCCATTCTGCTCCTGTCTCATTGGACTGCGCCTTAAACGAAATAGGTCGGTTACGGAAAACCTGGGCCATTTTTTCGTGGCCTACTACTGTGCATTCCATGGCGCGCACGCCCAGCGTACGATCCAGGTGGGCATCCAGGTTTACCAATAGACGATCAACCCCACCGCCCTGGTTTATCAATGCTGATCGCCAGGAACGGGCATCTTCGGCGCGGAAGGGTGCATCGACCAGGATCAGGCCATGTGGCCAATTGATCGCTCCTAAAGCCACCCCGGGGTACGCGGTTTCCAGGTAAATATGAGGTGCAAGTTCCTGCATAACTTCTCCTATCAATGGGTCTTAAGGTTCAGGTCTGGGTGACAGGCAAGGTGATATAGAATGCACTGCCTTTGTCCGGTTCGCTCTCCACCCAAACCCGACCGCCGTGTGCCTCGACGGCCAGGCGGCAAAAGGCTAATCCTAATCCCAGGCCCTTGGGTGCCTGATTGCTCTTAAGACGGTTGAATTTCTCAAAGATGGCATCCCGATTTTCCGGTGGGATGCCAGGGCCGCTGTCTTTGACCCACAGCTTCACCCAATCTCCCATTTTCACCCCGCCGATGCAGATATCTCCGCCCTGCGGCGAAAACTTGCTGGCATTTTCCAGCAGGTTGATTAACACCCGCCGGATAATATCGGAATCGATCCACAGCAAGGGGAAATTATCGGGTACATCCACTTTTAAATGCTGTTGCTTGCCCTCGATCATGGGTTGGACGGCCTCGATTGCGTCCTTGACCAGGTCGGAGACCTTGGCGAATTTCTGGTCGGTGATCGACTGGCCTGCCTCCAGTCGGCTGATATCTAACAGAGAATTGACCAGGCGTTGCATACGTTCCGTAGAACGCTCAGCGATCGAGAATACCGAGTGCAGAGTGGGAATGCTATCCAGGGGAACCAATAGTTTGATCACGTCCAGGCTGGAAATGATGTTGGAGAGCGGCGAGCGCAGGTCGTGAAAGATCATCGCAGCCAGGTCATCCTGGAGCGCGGCCAGAGCTTGGCGCTCAGTGATATCGCGGATTGTCCACTGGATAAAGTGCTCTGCACCGATCTGCACCTTGCGAGCATAGACCTGGATCGCCAATTTTTCCTTTTGGCTGCGCACCAGGCGTGATTCATATGACAAGGTTTGACCATTTTTTAGCTTCTCAAAGGATTTACCCAGCCGTTCCCAATCAACCTGGTGTAGATCATTGATATTAAGAGTTACCAGTTCCTCTTGCGTATATCCGGTGGTGCGGGTGGCCTGGCGGTTGGTCTCTAGGATTTTTCCGTGCAAATTCGTAATCAGAATGGGATCAACACTGTCATCAAATAATTCACGATAACGGCGGATCGCGGTTTGTAAAGAATCGTAAAGCCGTGCATTATAGACTGCGATCCCTGCCAGGTCCGCAATTGCTTGCAGCAAGGCTAGGTGCTCGGCAGTAAGAGATCCGGGTTCGGAATGAGAGATGGTCAGCACACCGACCAGCTGATCATGGGTGTTCAGGGGGACACAGATGGCAGATTTCGGACCGGTTCGTTCAAGAGCATCGTCAGGGCGCCTTAACCAACGTTCATCCTGGCTGGTATCGGTGAGCAGCACAGGCTGGCGATTTTTTAGAACCCAACCGGCCAGACCCTGGTCAAGCGTGGCTTGCAAGCGTTGGCTGGTATGCGGGATCAACTTGCCCTGGTAGACCATGGCAGCATCCACCGGCTGGAGCTGTTCATCCAGGATGATCAGGCTGCCACGCTCTGCACCGACGTTCTCAATGGAAAGAAACAACACCCGGTTGAGCACGGTGTGCAGGTCAATGGCAGAAGCCAGTTCCCGGCTGATATTGTACAGTAGTTCAAGGGAGGAGCGATAGGCGGCGGAATCGAGCATACAGTTGCCAATTGGATTACTTCTGCCAGTATAACACAGGCTGCAAGGCCAGACCAGTAACCAGTGCAAGAAGGGTCCCAGCCCTGGTGAACTTGATGGAAGCTGCGTGCGCCTAAGGACCAGGTTGGTTCTGGTCAACAACGCTGACGTTGGCTGCTTTCCTTACCGCACTGCAACGTTCGCAATTTGGGTTTCCACAAAGCAGTGCCTGAGGATCGTTATGGATCATTTGGGTAATCAGTTCGATCATCGGCCGTAAGGGCAGAGCGCGGACCTGGGCATCGCCGATCTGGGTCCTGCGAGTGATGTTTTCAAGGATGAGCGCGCCCTGTTCAAAGCCGTTGGAACAACCAGGAAAACCTGGGCACTCTCGTACCCCATCGCGAGTCAATGCCCAACGGGTAAACTGTTTGCGACCGGCGAGTTTTTCGGCATAGTGAATGCTGGTATTGGAGGTATGATCCACACCGAAGAGCAATACGTAGCCATCCTGCTCGCTCAATATACGGATGGGAACCAATGGTTCCTGTAGGGTTTGGGCGGCGAGTGCTGCTTCTACTTGAATACCTGTGAATGAAAGGATCGGATGGATCGAGCGTGCCGCGCGAGGATGACGACGGAGATACTCCGCCAGACTGCCAATGATTGGATCCACAGGCATCTTGGAGTCGAAGAACTCCGCATTCCGATTTTCAAGCAGCCCTGTTCCGTATTTGATGGCATTGTTTTCTGGGCCAGTCTCGGGAATCAGCATGGTTTTATAGGTAAAAGCAGGCATCAGGATGGACTCGCTGCCCTGTAGCAGGGCAGCCAGCACTGCTTCAGGCCCACCGCGAATTTCACCGAGTTTGGAGAGTGCTGCATGGACAATGATTGGCCTCGAACGATCCAGGCTCAATTCGCGCAATCCGGTAACCATTTCTCGAAAAGAGATCATGATTCCTCATCTTTCTCTTCATCAGGTGATTGGCTCAAGTCGAAGACTTGCCCTGTCAGGACGCCGGCATTGGAAGGACCAGAGGCCACAGACCAGTTGGAAGATAATGGCGCACACAAAAACATCGCCAACCTGACCGTTCGTTCCTGTTGCCCTGGATCCCAGGGGTTGGGGTTCCAGGCGCCGTTGGTTCCAGTAGGTAGCTGGACTGGCCGGGGTCCAACAGGTCTCTCACCCGGGCAGATGGCATAGACAGAAATATTATACGCGAAAAATTCATGAGCGGCTGCCTGGGTGAGTGCCACTAGGCCGGCTTTGCTGGCTAAGAAAGCTGCCCGGCCTGTGATTCGCGCCGCCGGTGGATTGCTGGCGGCAATATTTATGATAACTCCACCGCCATGATCAAGCATCCTCCTTCCTGCTGCCTGGATCAGCAAAAAGGGACCACTCAAGTTGACTGAAAGGGTTCGTTGCCAATCCCATTCGTCCATGCCCAGGATGGGAGCATAAGGTTCCACACCGGCGTTGTTGATCAGGATATCCAGCCGGCCCCAATCCTGCCAGATTTGCTCCACCAGGCTGTGAGTGGCCAGGCCATTGGAAATATCCGCCAGGTAGGGTCGGATCGTGCCACTGGATGCCACACTGCCAGGCATCGGTGACACTTTAACCTCCGGCTGACTGGCGGTAGAAAGCCTGACGGTTTCATCCAGGTTGACCGGCGTCAAGTCATTGGCAGCGACCAGTGCCCCGCACCGTGCGAAAGCCAGGGCAAATGCTCGACCCAGCCCGCGTCCTGCACCGGTGACCAGGACCACTCTATTTTTAAAATCTACGTTCTGGTTCTCTGGAATCATTGCCCTGGTCTCCAGGAGGACCTTCCACAGGCCGGAATTTCGCCCGGATTCATCTGGGCATTCAGGTTGAGCTGGAAATAGGGAGAAGGGTCGAGAGTATTGCGGATTTCCAACTCGTTGGTGAAGTGACCTTTACCGTCATCCTGGACAATCGAAAAGTGCAGGTGCACCCCTACTGGATTGCCCGGTGTGCCGGAGTAATTCCCCTGGTAACCGAGTAGCGTGCCGGCTTTGACAAATACTTCCTGGGTACCTGGTGAAAACTGTGAAGTGATGTAGGATTGACCATCCAGGTTTGCCATGTGCGTGTAATAGGTCCAGATCTGACGCCCAGGTTGCAATGGGTCTTGCGGGATGCGGATAATTACGGTAGCTTTCCAATCTACCAGGCGTGTCAGGTAGCCATCCATTACGGCATATACCGGCGTTTCACCAGGCGAGCTGCCGCCGAAAATATCCACTCCCTGATGGCGGTGGCCAGGCTGGAAAGAATCATCCCACAGAAAGCCAATATACCCATCGGTGGGCATTTGGAACGGAGCATCGCCGCAGCGATCGCCGGCATGCACCATCCAATCGGGATGCGCTTGAGGATCATTCAGCCATTGCCAGACCATCACGCTGCGCGTGCTTTTGACCGGACGGCGCAGGTAGAAGTAACCGCCTACGATCCCGGCGACGACCACAGCAGAGAAAAAAAGCCTGCTGATGTTCTTCATGCTGTCGATAATTATACCCAGGTTGCCAGGCGAAAGTTCGGTTGTGATAGAATTGAGCGATGTTGCAACTCCGTACAACAAATGAGATGGATCGAGTAAAACATATGAAGTCAAAACCTCTTATTCCCTTAATGTCACAACTGGTTGTATTATTTCTGCTGCTCTCTGCCTGCAGATTTACCCCGTTGGGTCAGTCGGCTCCTTCTCAGAATGTGCAAGGGGAGAGTACGGCTGCTGCTTTGCCGACTGCGCTTCCCAGCGCCACTGTCGAACCGACGGAAGTGCCCGTAGGTGTAGATATAGCCGGGCCAGTCAATCTGATCACTGGCGAATTCGATTACACGAATGATTTTGCCGTCGAAACCTATTATGTGGAGCAAGCGGTAGAGTTGTATGATATGACCGGCTTTATCAAGCGTGATCGGGAATGGGAGCTGCCGGTCGATTCGCAGGTGTTAGGCTTTTTAAAGGTTGACCCTCAAAAGAACCATGGTGCTTTCCGGTTGCAGCTTCCGATCCGCCCGGCGGGGGTGATGAACGATGTGGATAACAACAGTAAGAAAGATGCTGGCGTCCAGGTCTTTGCCATCGCCTATTCCCCCAACCTGACCGGTGGGCCTTTTGCCGAAGGGGATGATCGTTCGTTGGGCTGGCCTTCCTACCTGGCTTCTGTGAAAACAGATAGCGAGAACCAGGACGAGGTGATTGGAGGTAAGCTGGTGGTTTGGGCGCCAGATGACCAGCAGCAATTTCCCACCGGTTTTGGTCCAGATGGGCGCTTATTCACCGCGGACGATCCCGAAGGTCCGCTCCCGGCGGGATATTCTGTGATCGACCTGGATCAGAAGCCGTTTGGTATCCAGCGCAATGCTGAGGCCACCATGACCCTTTATGAGCCGAAAGATGTGGCCATTAAGGATTACTCAGCGCTTTCATACTCAGAAGCCTTCGATAAGATGTTCGAAACCGTGCGTAAGGAATACGCTTTCAATGGTGTCCAGGGGAAACAGCCTGATTGGGATGCCCTGTATGCTGAGCTCGCTCCACGGGTGAAGGATGCTGAGCAAAAGAAGGACGCCCAGGCGTATTACCTGGCGCTGCATGATTTTGTCCTGGCTTTCCATGATGGGCACGTTGGGTTGAATGGGGGGCAGTTCGCCAGCCAGTTATTCTCGCAGCTTACCGCCGGCGGCTATGGATTTGCCATCCGCGAGCTAGATAATGGTAAAGTCATTGTCACCTATCTTCTGGCAGACGGACCGGCGCTGAAAGCCGGCATCCAAAAGGGTGCTGTGATCACCTCCTTCAATGGTGAGCCGATCCTCCAGGCGCTGCGCAAGGTGAAGCCCCTTTCTGGGCCATTTTCCACCGTTTTTGCCCTTTATTACCAGCAGGATCGCTATCTCCTGCGCACCACGCCGGGTACTCAGGCCACTGTGGAGTTTACCAACCCGGGAGGCAGCTCACAAAAAGTTACTCTGACGGCAATCGCCGAGCGCGAGAGCTTTTCGGTCACTTCACTCTATTACAATGAAGATCCGAACGCCCTGCCGGTCGAATTTAAAATCCTCGATTCGGGTGTGGGATATATCAAGATCAATTCAAATTATGATGATCTGAACTTGATCATCCGCCTGTTCCAGCGGGCACTCAAGACGTTTGAGTCCAATAAAGTTCCTGGGATCATCATCGATCTGCGCCGCAATTCGGGAGGTTCACCGTTGGGCCTGGCGGGCTTCTTGACCGATCAGGAAATTCCGTTGGGGCAGCTTGAGTATTACAGCGACAAGACCGGTAAATTTGAACCGGAAGGCGACCGGGAAAAGGTTTATCCCAACCAGGAGCAGTACCATTTCGACAAGATGGCTTTGTTGGTAGACCAGGCTTGCTACAGCGCCTGCGAGATTGAGGCTTATGGCTTCAGCCAGGTGCCAGGAATGATCGTGGTAGGTCAGTATCCGACCGGGGGTGTGGAGGCGGAGGTGGCGCGCGGGCAGTTTAATTTGCCAGAAGGGATGAGCCTGCAAGTGCCAACCGGGCGTTTTACTTTGCCGGATGGCAGCCTTTTTCTGGAAGGCAAAGGCGTTGTGCCTACCTTAAAGGTGCCGATTGATGAAAAATCGGTGCTTTCAGACCAGGATGTGGTGCTGACAACGGCTGAGGGTGCTGTGCTCCAGCCGCTGGGTGCTGGAATCACCCCCTCTGGCTCGCCGAAAATTGGCAGCGATTCAGAAGCGCGCCAGGCGGCCCAATCCGGCACACCTCTGCTCGATTCCCTGGCGCGTGAGCAGTACAACGACCTGCCAGAGCCGGGTCAGGTGCATACCTATACGGTTGCCCTGGGCCTGTCCAGTCCAGTGTTGTGGGCCAATTTCTGGTGTGCTACTACCAATGACATCCTAAAAGATAACCTGGCTCATATCCAATACAAGTTTACCTTGAATGGTCAGGAGATACCGGTAGATAAGTTTGTATCGTTCGACACGGAATCGCAGGGTCAACCGTGCCATGTGCAGTTCGTTTTGCTGGATCAATGGCCGGCTGGCGAGCACCATCTGGAGACAGTCATCACCTTCGATAAAGAGATCAATGATGGGATGAAAACCTACCCGGCGGGTGAACGGCACCTTCTATATAATGTGTATATCAAACCATAAATGAAACGTCAGGTGACCGCAACGGAAACCTGATCACCGCCGGTGTTTTTCGAGCGATACAATTCCATATCGGCAACATGGACCAGCACCTCGAGCGTATCTCCATGCTCGGGGTAGCTGGAGATGCCGATGGAAAGGGTCACCATCCCCAATTCTGTTCCGCGGTACTGGACGGTTAGCTTCTTGGCTGCTTGGCGCAACTCCTCCGCCCGCCGAGAGGTATCTTGCAGGCTGGCTTCCGGTAAGACCAGCATAAATTCATCCCCTCCATAGCGGCAGGCGATGTCGCTGCCGCGGATTTTGTTCTGCAGGAAAATACCCAATGCCTGGAGCAGCTCATCCCCTGCCCCGTGGCCGTAGCGGTCATTATATTGCTTAAAGCGGTCAATATCCAGCATGATAAACCCAATGGAATGTTTCTGCCTGGCAGCCCGGCGCAATTCGCGCAGGGTGGTCTCTTCCATGTACTTGCGATTGAACAGGCCGGTGAGTGCATCATGAACTGATTGGATCTGCAACGAGTCTCGCAGACGCAGGTTAGCCAGCGCCATTGCCACCCTCTCGCTGGCAATAGTGACCAGTTGCTGGTGCTGCTCGCTGGGATCTACAGGTTGGTGAGCCTGCAGATAGAGCAGCCCGATCATCTCTCCCTGGGCGACCAGTGGGGTGCAGGTGTGACTGACCGGGGTGAGAGAGTTGATATGGCGGCAGTTCAGCTCGTTAGAGGATTTCCCGGCGAAATGTTGCCGGCCGCGGCGCAGCGCCCAGCATTTTTCCGGCTCGAAAACGGTCTCGGATTCAACAGTTTTCCCCCAGCTTGCGGCCATCTCTACAAAGCGCCTGGAGTGGCTATGGATGAAGAGCGCGCCGTCGTAATCGCTGAACAGGCGAGGGGCGATCGCCTCAACAACATCGTAAACCTCGGAGCTGTTCAGGCAACCTTGCAATAGGTCGCCCAGCTCATTGAGCAGGGCGGCTTCCAGGTTGCGCCGTTCCAGGGCAGTGACTGTCTCCTGGAGGTGCCGGTTGGCCTGATGCAGATACTCTTCAGCTTGCTTGCGCTCGGTGATATCAGAAATTACACTACTCAGGCGCAGATGGCCATTCGGTTCACGTGTGGAGGTTGCGCTATCGCGCAACCAGCGCATGACGCCATCCAGGTGAAGGATACGGTACTCAATCTCAAGAGAAGTTCCCTGACCTGAGATTACCTGGGTATAAGCCTCTCTCACACGCTCGAAATCGTCCGGGTAGACGACGTGCAAGGCAAACTCTGTATCTTTAAGAAAGGATTGCGCGGGATAACCGGTAATGCGTTCGATGACTGGTGAAACATAGAGCAGACGAAACTGCCCCTGCCGGTCGATTTCAGCGGACCATAAGCAGTCGCTTACCGAGCTCATCAACCAGTCCAGGTTCTGCTGTGCCTGTCGCAGCGACTCCTCGGCCTGACGGCGCGCCAGAACATTGAGGAATATTCCGCCCATGATGCGCACCAGGTGGAAATCCTCCACAGCCCAGGTCTTTTTCCCGGTTTCTGCACTAAATCCCAGGATCCCCTTGAGTTGTTGATTCATTATCAGAGGCAGGATCAACATCGACTGTACATTCCACTTTTCCCAGACTTCTTTCTCAGCACTGGCTGCGGTTGGCAGATCATTTAGCGAAGAGAAGAAAATCGCCTCCCCCTGGTGCAATTTTTCCATGGACCACTGGAAAGTCCCCACAGAAGTGCCAGTCCTTAGGACGGTTTTTGGTTTCAACCCGGGTCGGTGCCATTCATAAGTAGAATGGATCGTAACCTGATCGTCAGCAAACAGGTTCAAATAGCAACGGTCAGCATTAGAGAATTCCCCTAAAGATTGCAGGGCACGGTTGATCTCGTCGCTAATCCTTTCATAGGGCACACTGATAAAATGAGAGGAAAGGGAGGTGACCAGCGATTCAATCGCCAGGCGCTGCCGTAGGCGCTGTTCTGCCTTTTTGTGCTCCGTGATATCCAGCAGGCTGACCTGCAGTCCCGGTTTAAGGCGATATTCTACCGGTGCGACCAGAGCTTCCATCCAGCATAGGCTGCCATCCTTGCGCTGGATGCGGAATTGCAACACCGGCCGGACCTGCTGCTTTTCCATCACAGAGGTCAGCTCCTGAGTGACCAGCAGGCGGTCTTCAGGATAGACGATCTGCAGCAGTTCTTCAGCTGAGAAGCCGGTTGCCTCCTGGAGCGAGTACCCGCTGCTTTCCAGGGCGGCCGGGTTGGCAAAAGCGATCCTCTCATCCTGGATGATGAGCAACCCCTGCAGAGAATTCTCCACCAACACCTGGTAGGCTTCTTCGGCCTTTTTACGACCTCGGAGATCGCGCAGGATGAATACCACCAGGTCCTGGTCGTCGGCTTTCTCTTCCCGGGCAACCACCTCCACTGGAATGCTTTCCCCTCTGAGATTGAAGCATACGGTTTCACATGCTTCTTGGGGCAAGGTCTTTTTTGGTGAGGCCATTTGCTGGTAAATCATTGGGGCGGCCTCCCGCGGAAGAATCTCATTGATCTTCTTTTGGAGCAGCTCCTGCCGAGAGGCACCGAAAACCTGGCAGGAGCTGGAATTGACTTCTATGATATTGCCATCCCAATCGGAGACCAATACCATATCCGAGACGACTTCGAAGATGGTCCTGTGGCGCCACTCGGCCTCTTTAAGACGTTGTTCCAGGTGTTTGCGTTGGATGGCATAGTGCATGGCGCGGATGAGTGGTTCCGGTTGCAAGCGATCTTTGAGGAGATAATCCTGCGCTCCAGCCTGCACTGCCTGGATAGCCAGATTCAGATTCCCCAAACTGCTGATGATGATCACCGGACGCGAACCGGCAGTTGGCTGGAGCCGTGTGAATGTTTCCAGTCCCAGGCTATCCGGCAGGTTGAGGTCTAATACAACCAGCTCAACGTCATCTTGCGAAAGTCTATTTAACCCATCTGCCAGGTTGCGCACATGGAGCAGGTCAAACGCTTCTCCGGCGCCAGCCGCCACCATTTCTTGGATCAGGCGAAAATCCACCGGGTCATCTTCGATTACTAAAACATGGTGGGTCATGTGGGTATATTATACCGGATTTGAGAATTGGGAATGATTGGCGCTCCATATTTCTGGCCTAAGACCTGGGGTGCCCCGAATAGGGGCGGAAATTGGTTAGTGAATCCCTCGTTGAATCCGTCTGGCAATTGTGTTATATTTAATTCAGGCATTTTTCCCCATCGCACGGCAAAACTTCACGGCGGCGGTTCATTGCAGCGCCTGGATTGGTAGGTCAAAAACCCGCTTGCTCCCATGATAAGATTTTATGTTTATCAGACTCAAGGAAAGGCGAGGTGAGATATGGCTGTCATCACAATATCACGCCAGTTTGGCAGTGGCGGCGACGAGATCGCCAACCGGGTTTGTGAGGCCCTGGGATACCGGCAGTTTGATAAGCGTCTGATCGCCCAGGTCGCCCGGGAAGCGGGCCTTTCGGAACAGGAGATCATCGACTATAACGAGGAAAGCCACAAGGTACTTGGCTTCTTTGACCGCCTGTTCGGACGTTCGGCAACGGCTGTGGAGGTGCGTGTCTGGAAAGAGGACGTCTCTGGTGTGCGCCGGCCAGAGGAGTTCCGGCTCAGCGAAGAGTCTGCTCTGATGCTGGTCCAGAAAGCGATTCAGCAGGCCCATAAAATGGGCAATGTAGTAATCCTTGGCCGGGGGGGCCAGGTGTTGCTCAAAGACCAGCCCGATGTACTGCACGTGCGTATTGAGGCTTCCATGGAAGAGCGCGTTCAACGGGTGAAGGAACGCCTGAAGGAGAGTCGCCAGGAATTCCTGGCCGATATTGATATTCGCCGCGAGGCGCAGGATCTGATCTACCTGCGCGATGGGGCCTCGCAGGACTACATCAGGCGCTTCTACAATGCCGATTGGGACGACTCGACTCTCTACCACGTGGTGATCAACACCAGCAAGTTGACCGTCGATCAGTCCGTCCAGTTGATCCTGGGCCTGGTGGCTGAAATCGAAAAAAAGGTGGATCAGCCCAAGGAGAACGTGGGTTAAGTCTGATCCTGCACCACAAGTGCAGGCCAACTGCCAGTTCTGCGCAATATCGTTGTTGGCTGCGGTCCCGGTCCTTCTCATCAAGGGACTGCTAAGGCCGGGCTTGGCGTTGCTGTGGTCGGAGTTATGTTATAATCCTGAAAGTTCTCTGCCGGGCCCGTAGCTCAGCGGCAGAGCGCGCGGCTCATAACCGCTTGGTCGAAGGTTCGAATCCTTCCGGGCCCATGTTATGAAATTGTATGAGATATGATCGGTCCTCTTTGCTAAACAAGCAAGGAGTTTTTTTGTTTAGGGATCGAAAGTCTGTCCTTCTTATTGCTTTATCGCTAAAATACGGTATATTCAATAGCAAAGGTGTTGCAATTCTGCAAGTTCTAAGAGGAATCCCATGCCACCCGCAGACCCAAATCCTGAACCGCCAAAGCTGGATGATTATCACAAGTGGGAGATGCAGACAGTGATCGAGCGCATCAACTCCTTCGAGAATATGCGCTTCCAGATGGCCTCGTTCTTTGTCACGTTTAACATCACCGGGGTCGGGATCACGCTCACCACTCGTATCCTGGTGCCACTGTTCCTCTCGATCCTGTTCTTCCTGATCCTCATCATCATGGATTTCCGCGTTCGCCGGACTCTGATCTTTTATTATTACCGCGGGTTGATGCTGCAGAAGCGGTTTGCGCCCGGGGATAACGAGACGTTCCTGAAAATTCTTCCTAATAGCATGGTGCGCAGGGTGCGAAGGATTTCTGAAGAGGTAGATATGGGCCAGCGCTACCGGAGGTTGAGGAGACTGGCTTACCTGCCTCCCAGTACGCTTGGGTTCTGGTCTCCGTTGGTCGGGTTGATCTTTGAGCTGGCACTGGGGCTGGTGTTGTGGCGGGTGGTGGGCTGGCCAGTTTTTTAGAAATTCGGTCTGTGACCTATCGATCAAGGCCTAACGGTGCCAGATAATATCTTATGGCCCCTAAACGACGCGGTCATCAGACGAATGTGCTGATCGGTCTCATCCTGGTGATGCTGGCCTATAGTGGCCTGCTCTATCTGCACTTCCCACTCACCGGAATTCACCAGCTGGATGGTATCTTGGGTGTTCTGCTTGGATTGTATGCCTGCACTCACCCGGCCGCCAACGTGATTGACCTGCTTTTTTATGCGCGTGGTGCCCAACTGCAAGGTCTTTCGAAGCAGGCTTATGTTTTGTGGTGGATGCTGAATGGGCTGGTCCTCCTGACCGGCTGGATGGTCATCTCCCTGAGCCTGCTGCGCTTCAGCGCGTTGCTCTTAAAATAGTGAGGCGTTCCCATGCAGCTTCCTGTTCAATTTCTCCTTTCTGGTCCTTCCTGGGTGCAGTATCGCACACGCCAGGATCTGCTCGATCAATCGGAAGAAGCCCCAGAGGTGGTAGAAGCCCGCCAGGCAATGTTGGGGGAGGCGCCCATTCAAAAAATCGTAGAGGAACTATCTAACTGGCCGGGGGAAGTTCTGAGCAGTCATAAATCCGCCAGCCAACCGTATCACAAGCTGAATTTATTGGCGGACCTGGGTTTTAGAGACAGTGATCCAGGCCTGGACCGAATCGTGGAGCGGGTAGTGGCGCACATCTCCGAACAGGGTCCGTTCCAGTTACCCATGAATATCTCAACTAGTTACGGCGGTTCGGGCAAGGATGTGTGGGCCTGGGCCTTGTGTGATGCGCCATTGATAGTATATGCATTGATTAAATTGGGCTTGTCCGAGAGGCCGCCGGTTCAAAAAGCCTTGCATTACTTGGTCGGACTGGTGCGAGATAACGGTTTTCCCTGCGCAGTCTCGCCAGAGCTAGGCCACTGGCGCGGTCCGGGGCGTAAAGGCGACCCTTGTCCGTATGCAAATCTGGCGATGTTGAAACCTCTCAGCCAGGTCAAAGATTTGCTCGATAGCCCGGCTTCCCAGGCGGGGGTGGAAACCTTGCTTGGGCTATGGGAAAATCGGCCCGACCAGCATCCCTATATATTCTACATGGGCACTGATTTCTGCAAGCTCAAAGCGCCTTTGATCTGGTATGATATCCTGCACGTGCTGGATGTGCTTTCGTGGTTTCCATGGGTCCATTCCGATCCAAGGTACCAGGATATGCTCAACCTGGTTTTGGCAAAGGCAGACTCGAAAGGGTTATTCATTCCCGAATCGATTTATGCACCCTGGAAGGATTGGGATTTTGGCCAAAAGAAAGCACCCTCGGCCTGGATCACTTTTTTGGTGTATCGAATCTACCAGCGTTCCAAAGCAGCAATGCCTGGGATGCCGTAACTCCCCGGATTGTTCGTGATAGCAGGATTCATGAAACGCATTAACGCTAACGAAATCGCCATCATAGTTCTTATCTTCGTAGCTATCCTTCTGGGGACCTTCTTGCGCGTTTCGGTTGTTTTAATGGATGATTTTCCCAGAAACGATGGTGGTCTGTTCTGGGCGATGACCCGGGACCTGGTGAATAATCACTTCGCTTTACCTCGGTACACCACCTACAACCAGGATTCGATCCCGTTTGCTTACCCACCGGCTGCTTTTTACATCATTGGTTTCCTGAACCATTTTTTCCAGATCAGCCTGGTCAGTTTGTTCCGCTTCTTCCCGCTCATCTGCAACATTCTGGTGCTTTTCCTGATCTATCCAATTACGAACCTTGTTCTTCAATCAAAGCCTCAGGCGTTATTTGCACTCTATGCATATGCGATTATCCTGCCCTCCTACGATTGGCTCCTGATGGGAGGAGGGGTAACGCGCGCCCTGGGCCAGCTCTTCGCAACGCTTGCAATCTTTGCGACCCTGGCAGGTGCGATTTCGCACAAACGACGTTGGCTGTTTCTTTCGGTGTTTTCGATTGTAATTGCCGGATATTCCCATATCGAGATTGCCTGGCGAGCGGCGATCCTCATGGTATTTCTTTTTTATTTGGTAGATCGCACCCAAAGAACTATTTGGTTTGTTCTGATCCATTTGGGCTCAGGAATCATCTTACTTTCACCTTATTGGTTAACCATCTTGTTGAAGCATGGGGCAGGTCCGTTTATCTATGCTTTTCAATCTGGCAATACCGCGGCACTGACCACCCTAGGGTTGATTTTTGTCCCCAACTACACTGCTGAGCCATACTTCCAGGTCCTCGCGGTGCTTGGTTTTCTGGGTATCTTTGCCAGCCTTGCCTCTCGCCAGTATATCCCGGTGCTCTGGTTAGTCTTGGTCATTCTAACCGATCCAAGGAGCTTACATCGCAGTGCGGCGCTGCCTGAAGCCATGCTCATTGCGATTTCCCTGGATGTCTTCATCATCCAGGGACTTGGAAATATAGAGAGGAACTTATCAGATCAGGTCAAGCACCCCCATCTCCGGGTGAGGCCTCGATTTCGGCTTCCAATCCCATTCCCCTATGCGACCGCAGCCATCCTGATCTTGTACGCCTTCTTACTGGCTGTGGCTTCTTTTCCCTCGTTTCGCACTTCAAATGCCTTGTCCCAAAGTGAGCAAGAGGCTTTTTCCTGGTCTGCTGATCATACCCGGCAGGATGCAAAATTCTTGATCTTTCCAGCCAGTTCTTCTTGGGTGAACGATTGGATCTCCGAGTGGTTTCCAGCGCTGAGCTTACGCCAGAATATTCTCACCGTTCAGGGATATGAATGGACTGAGTCCTTGTATGGTCTGCGCCAGGAGATCTATTTTGAGCTGGTAAAATGCCTGAGGTCCAATTCACCTTGCTACAAAGCCTGGCTGGCGAAATACCATCTTTCCTGCGATTACTTGCTCATACCGAGGCGTTCTGAGCTTATTGCGAAGAAATTAATTGATTCGGACGTGCTTTCTTTCCAGGGGATGTTGGATGGTTGCACCCTGGCTTATCAAAATAATGATATCGATATATACAAGTGCTCTAAGTAATCCTTAACGGCAGCTTGACCGGCGCGCTGCCCTGGGCTGCGGATTGACGTAGTGCCAGGATCAGTTCCTGGTCCAATCGAGCCTGGAAGGGGCCATAGCTGGGTTCGCCACCGCTTCGGACTGCGTTGACCAGGCTCATCAGGCAGCCAGCCACACCGATCTCGTCGTCATGCCATTGGACGCCATGCCCCTGGCGAGTAGGCCGGAAGGGGTTCTGCCATTCCACCACAGGCAGGTCCGGGTTACCGGTATGTGCCACCATGGCCACCAATGCCCCGCCATCCACCCGCTCCCAGCGGCGTTCCAGGCGGATGAAATGCGGAGCCTCTCCCCCTTCGGCCAGGGTGGTCAGCCATTCCTGCACTTCCAGGCCCACGCCCACGGTGATGCCCATGCCTTTTTCCGCCAGAAAGCGGCTGGAGCGCCACCAGCGCAGGGCTGAATCGTAACTGACGTCCGTCCAGTGGAAAATGCCCAACTGGCCGCCTTCAAATTCGATCAGCCCGTGCTCTTGGGTTTCGTCTCGTGGGCTGTGTGAATCGGCCAGCCGGCTCCAATGAGCCGTCAGGGGATAGGTATGGACACTGCCAGTCACCTGTAGCGGGCGGGCATCGAAGCCCAGATAGCTGCGCAATACACTCACTCCGTGATAACCATGCCCGGCAAAATCGTTGAAAGCGGTATGCACCCGACCGAACAGGCCAGATTGGATCAGCTTGAGCTTGATCTGCTCCAATGGGCGGCGATGGAATTGCTCAGCTACCTCGATTTTCAGGCCACGTTGCCTGGCTTCGGCGATGATCGCATCGGCCTCCGAAAGATAATGGGCGATGGGCGTTTCCAGCAGGACATGCAGCCCGGCCTGCACGGCCATCAGGCCCACTTCGCCATTGGCCGAATAGTTCACGCTGACGATTCCGACCTGTGGGGCGGTCTCGCGCACCAGTCGCCCCAGCTCGGTGTAAGCAGGGACGCCCAGCCCTTCTCCCAGGTGAAGGGCAGGTTCTGCGCGCCGGCCCCAGACGGAAACCAGTTCCACTTCATCAGGTAAGGCTTTGAGCAGCGGGCCGTAAAGATAATCGGAACGTTTGCCGGTGCCGATGATGGCAACGCGGATGGGATCGCTTGGCATAAGAACCTCCTTAGCGTGCACCATAGTTGAATGGGGTGCGCTCTTCGCTGCGATCTGTGGCCGGAGCCGGCTCTGGGGTGAGCGCAGAGATCTCCTGGCGTAGTTCGGGCGTCATAGGAATCTCGAGCGACTTGAGCGAACCTTCCAATTGCGATAGATTGCGCGCCCCGATGATCGGGGCCGTGATGGCTGGATGACTGCCCACCCAGGCCACCGCCAGGGCCGCTGGTTCGTAGCCCCGCTGGCGGGCAAACTTGGCGAAGCTCTCAGCCGCTTCATACACCCAGGCAGCACCGTAACGAGTCTGGTACATCTTGTTCTCCACCAGGCGGCCCTTCTCTGGGCGTTGGGTGATCCCGTATTTGCCACTCAACAGCCCACCGCCCAGAGGGCTGTAAGAAATCACTCCCAGGTGCTCCGAGGCTGCCATGGGCAGTAACTCTACCTCGGCCTGGCGCTTGATCAGGTTATACATGGGTTGGATCACTTCAAAGCGTGACCAACCCTGACTGGCCGAAATACCCAGCGCTTTGGCCACCTGCCAGGCAGCGAAATTGCTGGCCGCCGGGTAGAGAATTTTCCCCTGCCGCACCAGGTCGTCTAGGACGCGGAGCGTCTCCTCCAGCGGGGTGAGGTCGTCGAAGCGGTGGATGAAGTAAACATCCACATAATCCGTCCCCAGGCGCTTGAGGCTGCCTTCAATCTGGCGGGCAATGTGCTTGCGCGTGGCGCCCCGCGCGTTCACATCAGGCCCGGTCGGAAAATATACCTTGCTGGTGATGACGACCTCTTCTCGGCAGGTAGCGATCAGCTTGCCGAGGATTTCTTCCGCTCGCCCACCGTTATAGACATTGGCGCAGTCGAAAAAGTTGATGCCAACCTCGCGGCAGCGGTTGAACATAGCGATAGAATTAGGCTCATCCGCATCTCCGCCAAATGACATGACCCCAAAGCATAATGAAGAGACCTTGACGCCTGTATTTCCCAATAGACGATATTCCATGCTAACTCCTTAGAAGAGTGATCCTGGCTATTAATTATAATGCGGTGCATTGCTGGAAAAGGTGATTCAGGTTAAAAGAAGATGAAGAGCAAATCTTTTTAACGAAATAGGTGTTATATTTATAGCATCAGTTTCCTAATGCGGTTATGAATATCTTAAGGCGCTGAAAAGCGCTTTCTTTTTTTTTAGAAAGGCATTATGGTCGCAAAGTATTGGTATCTATTGGGTCGCGCGATAGTTGCTCTTTATGCGCGTTGGGTATTGAAAATTGATATTCAGCTCCGGTTTCCTCTGCCTGAGGGAGCCAGCATCCTGGTTGCCAACCATCCTAGCACAACGGATCCTGCTTGGTTGACGATTTTATCGCCTGAGCCACAGGCCATCCTGATCAAGGATCTTCTGTTCAAGGTTCCATTATTTGGTCATTCGTTGCGCCTGGCGGGCCATATCCCGGTAGTGAAAGGGAATGGGAAGGCTGCCCTGGAGGAAGCCGCCCAGCGTCTTAAATCTGGGCAGACGGTGGTGATCTTCCCAGAGGGCGAGATCAGCCCTCGGGAGGGCGGCCTGCAAAAAACGCATACCGGGGCTGCCCGGCTGGCGCTGTTGACCGGTGCGCCGGTCATCCCGGTGGGCATCGGTCTGGATCAGAGCCATCTGCGGGAGGTTCTGACACGGGTGGATGGAGGAACAGAATTGAGTTATTGGTATCTGCGCGGCCGCTATGCCCTGACCGTTGGCGCACCCATGCACTTTAAGGGAACTGTAGAGGATCGCGAGCTGGTGCAGGCGGTGCTAAACCAGATGATGCAGCGGGTGAGTTTTCTGGCTCAGGAAAGTAGCCGGCGTGTAAGGTTGGCTGAACCGGTTCGTTTTGGCTTGGGGCATCTGGTCAGCCTGGGCTGGCAGCTCTTCGCCAGGATGCTGTATGTGTTCAGTTCGATTTGATCGATTCCCTATCTAATATAATCACTACCCCTTGCGATCCATCCACCTGCACTCGTTGGCCTGTTTTCAAGCGACGAGTGGCTTGTGCCACGCCCACCACAGCCGGGATTCCATATTCGCGTGCCACTACTGAACCATGCGTCATCATCCCGCCCACTTCCATCACCAATCCCCCTGCTGCCAAAAAGAGCGGAGTCCAGCCTGGGTCGGTAGCCGGGCAGACCAGGATCTCGCCGGGTGCAAGCAGGGCCCGCCGTGGGTCGAGCACCACATTCACAATCCCTTCCACGACGCCCGGGGAGACCGGGCTGCCATGGATGATCTCCTCTCCAGTCTCGCTCCCGGAGGCGGTTTCTGCCAGTGCGGTGCGCTCGTAGAAGGCAGTGCCGTCGCTTAGAAGCAAGCGGGGAACTTGGCGGCGTGCTTTTTCCTGCTCATAGATTCTGCGCCGCTCGTGTACCAGGGCGCGCCAGTCGCGCGGTTCACCGGCTGCGAGGGCGTCCAATTCTGAAAAATTCAGGAAAAACAAATCCTCTGCTTTCTCGAGCACACCTCGCTCTGCGAGCTGTTGGCCGTTTTCTAGCAAAGCCTGGCGCAGGATACCCAGCACCTGGATGGCTGAGAACTTGGGCGATTCGCGCAGACCCACCAGCTCGCGTACTCGCCGGGCTGCCCAGCGGACATAAACCGCTTTCAACCATCCTCCAGGCGCATGTTGAAGACCAGCCACCAGCCTTTCCTGTGCAGCCTGGGCTTGCACTGCGCCGCGCTCGAAGGCAGTCTGAGGGGAAAGAGCCCCATCAGGGATTTGCAGGTAGCTGGAGAGGGCTTGTAGAAGTGGAGTGGGGTCTTCGCGCCAGCGCGGTCGGCCGAAATCGATCTCGCCTGGCCCGCGCATGCCATAGCGTTGCAGGAAGCTGCTTATTGCCCGTTGGGCACACTCTGGCAGAGTTCCCTTCAGGTATTCTTGTGCTGATTGGGCCACATCTTGCCGGGTTAACCGCTCTACCGAACTGGGATCAGTTCGCAAGGCGCGCGCCGTGTCCCATAAAGCCAGATCCATCTCAGTGGTGACGTTATAGGGTAAGCCACGCGTAAGCTCCAGGGCAGCCTGTGTGCCTCCAGGGAACCCAGCCGAAAGGCGCAACAGCGGTTGCAGGGAGGCCTGCCCGGAGACAACCATCGGGACCAAGATGGTGAGTAGCTCTGAGGGCAAGGATTGTAAAGTCTCCTGCAGCAGGGTGACTCGCTCGGCCAGTGTTCTGGTTGTGGCACAGCGTACCTGGGTCATCTGGATGGCTTCGGTGATGCGGCGTTGGAACCGCTGGCGACCTTTGGCTGGAAAGGCAAGGTTGAGAAACACACTGCCAAAGAAGGGTGCCAGCACCCTTGCCAGGCGCAAACGGGCGACCAGGCCCATGGGATGGCCTTTCTTGGGTGCTAGGCGAGGATCCTTCAGAATCTCGATCAACACCTCGGAGGAAGCCGGGTCAATGGATTGGATGATAACGTCCAGGGCTCGGCGCCCGGCGGGGTTACGAGCCAGGCCGCTCAGGTTGACAAACAGACGCTCACCGGCGACGATGAACGCCTGCTGTGTCTGGCGCGTCAGTTGCAGTCCAAAGGGATGCGAAAGGCCGGCAATTAGCCCGCGAAAGATATCCTGTCCTAAGGGGGTAAACGGGTCTAGCATCCCTTGTATGGCACCAAAGGAGAAAAGCAACTGCAAGGGAGCACTGAGGTGCCAATCTTTAGGCAGCGGGTAAAGCGAGGTGATCGGGCGCGACTGCAGCAGGAATAATCGCCCGCCAGCCCAGGCCCATTCGATATCCTGTGGGGCGCCAAAATGCTCAGCCACCTGCTGGCCCAAGGCAGAAAGCTCAAGGATTTGATCATCCGGCAGGGCCTGGAGACCAGCGACTTGCTCGGTCTGTTTGAACGTCCCGCCACCGGGTTGGGCGCGAATCGAGAGCGCTTTGGCGCCAAGGGTTTTGCTTAGGATGCGATGGAGCGTGATATCCACCAGGAAATGATCGGGCTCCACCAACCCGGAAACCAGAGCCTCACCCAGGCCGAATGTGGCGTCGATGACCGTTTCGCTGCGTTTGCCGGTCAGTGGATTGGCGGTGAAGAGCACTCCCGAGGCGTCGCTTTGGATCATCTCCTGCACGACCACTGCCAGTGCAAGTCCCTGGTGGGAAATGTGATTGCGGACGCGGTAACCAATGGCGCGTGCCGTCCACAGGCTGGCCCAACAACACCTCACCGCTTTCAGCAGGGCTTCTTCACCCAAGATGTTGAGAAAGGTATCCTGTTGTCCGGCAAAGGAAAGGCCCGGCAGGTCCTCGGCAGTGGCAGAGGAGCGCACTGCCACTGGCGGCTGGCCAAGTTCGGAATAAGCCCTGGAAATCAGACCAGAGATTTCAGGTGAGATGGAGTATTTTTCAAAAAGGCCGCGAATGTGGCTTGAGACCTCTTCCAACGATTGGGGATTCTCCGGCTGAGCTGATTCGCACAATTGCAGGATTTCTGCTTCCAGGTCATACGCGCGTGTAAAGGCCTGGTAGGCCTGGGTGGTGATACAGAAACCCTGTGGGATGGAAAATCCGGCCTGGGCCAGCTCACCTAGGTTGGCGCCTTTGCCCCCAGCGAGCAGCACATCAGCTTTTGAAAGATCAGAAAGGGATTTAATCATCCTTCACTCATACTCAACCATCTTGGGAAGGCTTCTGGCCGCCGCCACGGCGTTTTGCACCTCTTTTGGCAGGAGGGCAATCCCATCAAACTCTGTGCGCCTGACAAACTCAACCAGCATTGCCTGGAGTTCCTTTGGATCCCAACCTGCGAACTTCTCGGGTGTATCCAGACCGGCATCGTAGTACAACCGGGCGCGCACGCTTTTAATAGCCCCCAACCGGGAGATATCCGCAAGTTTAACCAGTTCCAGGATCGCATTGAGAGGGATGCCGGTTTCATCGGCCAGGCTATGCCGGGCTGCTGATGTTTTTCCGGCTGCCAGCATTTGATCGATATTGCCAATTCCTATCGCTTCCAATCTGGTGATGTGCTCTGGTTTTACGCCCCGAAAATCTCTCAGTGGAAACACTTTGCGAGTTTTGGAGATTTCTTGTTCGCGAATGGAACTGGCAAGCGAGGTCATATTTGTATTGCCCGTAAATTGATAGTAGAGGGCCAGGGCACGTATCCTTTCCTTGAGTTCTCTGGGATGATCCGCTTTAAGCTTTGCTGCGTATTCCTCCAGGTCCCCGGTACCGGCCGTTTCCAGCTCCTTTTACCCCTTTTTTGCCAGGTACGCTTCGAATTGTTTGGCCTGTTCGACCAATCCTTCAGCGAAGTGGCCTTTTTTCCCATTCCTCTTCAAAAACTTGTAGAATGCTTTTTCGTCCATTCATACACCTCCCGACCCAACTCCGAGCTGGTATAGTTATTATAATGAGAACGGTATAATACTTGGTAATGTCTAAATATAGCTGGCTCTTTTTTGATGCCGATGGCACCCTTTTCGATTACGATCAGGGCGAAGAAACGGCATTGCAGAAGACTTTTCATGACTTGTGCCTGCCATTCACCCCGCAGGTAGCCCTGGCCTACCAACGCATCAACCAACAAATCTGGCAGGAATTTGAGCAAGGACGAATTTCTTCGGTTGCTCTGCGCACGGTGCGGTTTGAAAGGCTGTTTGCCGAATTGGGGATCGCGGCCAGTGCGGAGCAGTTCAGCCAGCGCTACCTGCCGAATCTGGCGCGTGTCTCTGATCTGATTGTGGGCGCCGAACGGCTGGTGAAAGGGCTGGTGGGGCATTATCACCTGGGATTGATCACCAACGGGTTGGTGGAGGTACAGCGCCCGCGCTTGCAAGGCTCCGCCATCGCTGGTTGCTTTGAGGTGGTGGTGATCTCTGAGGAGGTGGAGGTATCCAAGCCCGACCTGCGATATTTTCAGGTAGCCCTGGCGAAGGCTGGAGACCCACCGCACCGCCAGGTGTTGGTGATCGGCGACAGCCTGAGCTCTGATATCCGTGGCGGATTTGAAGCCGGGCTGGATACCTGCTGGTACAACCCGACTGGCAAGCCGCCCGACCTGCGTTGGCTGCCTACCTACGAGATTGCCAGGCTGGAAGATTTGTGGGGTATCCTGCGGGGGAAGAATCGATGACCGATGTTTTCGCCATTACGACCCGCGGGCTGGAGCCTATCTCGGCTGTTGAGATGGGCGATATTCCATCTTTGCTGGTAAAGGAAGTAGCATACCGGCGAGTTACCGCCACCTACGAAGGATCGCTTTCCGCCTTGCTCGGATTGAGGACCGTGGATGATATCTTCCTTGACCTGGCGACCTGGCCTGGAATAATCACGCAACGCCTGGCATTGAGCAGGTTACGCCAATTGAGTGAGCAGCTTGACTTGGTGCCGGCGGTCGAACTTATCAGCCGGTTTCGCCATGTGAATTCGAGCCCTTCGTTTTCCGTGACTGCCAATTTTGTCGGCCGGCGAAATTACAGCAGCGAAGAAATCAAGGCCGCGGTTGCAGAAGGGATCGTTGCAAAATATCATTGGGCTTACGGCACGGAAGACACCAGCACTTTCAATATCCGCATTTTCCTTGAGCATGAACTCGCCTATGTGGGAATGCGCCTGAGTGAGCGAGCTTTACATAGCCGTCTCTATAAACAGACCCATATCTCAGGCTCACTGAAGCCTTCAGTCGCCGCGGCGATGCTCTGCCTGGCCCGGATTGCTCCCCGGATTGGGGTGCTGGACCCGTGCTGTGGCGCTGGCACCATTCTCATTGAAGCTGCCTTGCTTGGGGCGAAGGCGCTGGGTGGCGACAACAACCCGCTAGCCTTGCAAGCTGCTGCTGACAATGCCAGACAGGCTGGCTTGGTGCTGCAGCTCCATCGCTGGAACGCTCAAAGACTTCCACTTTTGAGCCAATCGGTCGATCGGGTGGTCACCAACCTGCCCTGGGGGCGCCAGATCACGGTGGATGAGACATTGGCGTCTTTTTACCTGAATCTGAGCAATGAATTTCGCCGGGTACTGGCTCCGGGGGGCAGGATTGTGGCATTGACCAGCCTGCCGGAAATGTTGCATTTGGAAACGTTGAAAAAAGAGTCTGAAGTAGAGATTAGCCTCTACGGGCAAACCCCCTCGATTTTGGTGTTTTCTTCGCCAGGTTAGGTCTTTTCCCTATCCTCCATCATTAAGTGCGCTGCCCGGCGACCGATCTCGACCGCGAAGTTCGTGCCGCGATCCCAGGGATAAACCTGGCTCATGCTGGCGAAATACAGTCCCTTGAGTGGAGTGTGGATCTCTGGGATATTCTGTGAATGGTTGACCAGTGGTACCGGTTGGGCATAGGTTGTACGAAACAGCCAGCTTGCTCGCACCCAATCAGGTCGAAACTGTGGATTGAAGCGTGGCAGGGTGGGTAAAAAGCGTTCGAGCAGCTCCTCCTTGGTCATCCGGAAATACTCGTGCTCCGGTTCCAGGTAATCCCCGAGATAGACAATGTGATCGCCGTTGAAGTATTGCGGTGAGAGAAAGTTGGTGTGTTCGACCAGTGAAAGGTAAGGAAAGCCGGCTGATTTCGGGATGTTGTACCAGTAATAACCCTCGGTTGAAAGTTGCTGCCTGAGCGCCAGGATCATCACCACTGCCCCCATGCTTTTCAGTTCGAGCAGCCCCTTGAGGTAGCTGCCAGCCAGGCTAGGTGTCATTTTGGCCAGCAGGGCAGGCGAGGTGGTGGTCAGGCATTGGTCGGCCTGGAAGGAGCCATCGGCGGTCTCCAGCACCAGGCCAGCCCTCTCTTGAGCCGCGATGCGAGCGACTGGTGCGGAGAGACGGATCTCAACCCCCAGGTTGCGCAAAATATCAGCGAACTGGTCAGAAAAGGCCTGGAAGCCCCCTTCAAAGGTACCCAACCGGGTGGTTCGTGAATGCAGCCGGGCCCAAAGCCAGGCCATATTGACCGCTTTACCGTAGCGCTCTCCAAACTTGCTGACCAGCAACGGCTGCCATTGCATGTTGAAAACGCGTGGGCCAAACCAGCGCCGCGCCCAGGATTCTGCAGTGTATTTTTCCAGCGGTTTCCACCAGGGCGAAAAGCGTAGATAAGCACCTGCCAATCCGTAGCGGATGGCATCTGGCAAGGGGAAGCGCCTTAAGATGAAGAGAGGGATGTTGGTGAAAATGGAGTCAAATGGGTAGAACTTGCCTTCCCAATACACCACCGTATAGGGCCGCCGAAAGATCACCTTCTGGCTCAAACCGAGTTCCTCGATCAGCCCAAGCATATGGCGGTCGCTTTGAAACCAGTGATGGTAGAAACGTTCCAC